>ENA-OSEY01001683-OSEY01001683.1-marine-metagenome-genome-assembly--contig:-NODE-1683-length-14991-cov-1.949041_pt1 | contig 14991 bp, 11 predicted proteins | sample MGYA00248465_ERZ534230 | MGnify/ENA primary metagenome ERZ534230 (study PRJEB26409, sample SAMN06344110) | marine metagenome | isolation source: Sea water from surface | place: Atlantic Ocean:Southern...
CTTCCCGGAATAAGAATTGTCCGTCTTGGTGGATTAAATTTTCAGAAGTGAACGCCAGTAATTTCAATTTGGTATGGTCAATTTTACGAAAAAGGGGAACATCCCTTAGCACTTCTACTTCTTTATTTAAACTCATATTAGACCTCCTGGGACGAGATGCGTCACCTTATTCCTCCCGCAACAAATCATTGATAACGCTGTCCTCTTTTTTTACAAGATCCTGAAAGGAGCCGTCTTCAACTACTTGACCACCACTTAAAACTAAAACGCGGTCGAAATTTTCGGCTAAACTCGCGCGCTGTAAGGCCCACGTTATATTCCTACCCTTCATCTCCGATAATAGGTTGGACATAACTATGGTCTGACTACCCGAATCTAAAGAAGAAGTTGCTTCATTTAATATTAAATGGTCCGGACGACGAAGCAGAGCACGAGCAATTGATAACTTCTGTCGCTGACCTTGTGAAAGCCGGGATCCCGCCAAACCGGCTTGTGAGTTCAACCCGGCATTAATTATTACTGGCCGAAGATTTTCCTGGTCTATTATCTCAGTAACCAGATGATTTACTTCTTCTATCGCGTTTGCTTTATCTAAGGCAATTTTTCCAAACAAAATATTGTCTTGGATCGAAGAAGATCTATTATAATATCCCGCTTCGAAAAACTCTATTTCATCCCTTAGTTCGTCTCCAATTTCTTCCGCAAAAAGTTCTCTTGCTTCCAATATGCGTTTTTGAATATCGTCAGTAATCAGATCCAGCCGATGCCTTGCTGGTATTATTTTGAACGGCAAAGACAGGAACTGATTACTGTCTACTGTTGACATATTCTCTAAGCCTAGTCTTTCCGATCGAGCTAATAGAGTTTGAAATTCTGGTAAATCCTCACTTGAGATGAACGAGTACTGAGAAAAATACTCATGATCTGAAGGCAAGTCAGCAAAAAGCTCGACCATAGTGGATGCTACATCCCTGCCGATACGAATGAATTCATCCTTTAGGCCAACACGTTCGAGTATTTCTACTACATAAGCGTTAGTTCCAATGTTTTCTGAGTTGAAGCTGTCACCTTTGGGGGTTCCGAATAACAAATTTTCTGCAACCGATGCATTTGAGTTGAAAACCTCTTTATCAAAAGATTCTACGAAATTTGATATGTCCGATTTATCAAGTCTTTCTCTAAATTTTTTCCTTGCCGTTAATATCTGCTCTAAAAGTTGATCATCATCGAACCCATCTACGGTACTCCGTAACCCCATTGAGTAAACATCCCCATCTAAATCAACCACCTGAAGAAGTTCTATCAATCGTTTTTGTAAACCTTCATCTGAATCTACCCCAATCGCGTTATAGTCCAACCACTCCGCTCCCAGGTCATCCAAAGAGTTACCGGATAACTGCGCGTTCTTTAAATCCTCATTAAGTTCTCCCTCTGTCGAGATTGGCCGATGCATAGCCCCTAACAAAATATTTTCTTTCAACGTGGCATTAAAGACGAACGCATTAGGTCCAATGTAGCCCATATATCTGCCAGTTGCAGCCTCTGGTAAATCGGCAATTTGTTTGCCTGCAACAACTATTTGTCCGCTATCGGGCGCCAAGAGTCTTGCCATCAAAATCGTTGCAAGATCTTTACCGCCACTACTTGGACCAGTTAGAGCTATGTGTTCTGACTTACTAATATCAAAGGATAGTTTTTCCACGATAGGTTGGGACTCTTCATCAAGAATAGATAGATTCCCCCCAGAAACGTTACCGGCTAAACTAAAGTCTGCTTCTATTTCCGCCATTTGATAGTTTTCAGGCCAAATACCTTGCGGATCGAATTGCTCGATGACTTGGTCATATTTAATGCGAGAGTCAGCCAACCGCTGGTAATAAGTAAGCAATTCTTTCCAAGGTGCCGAAAGATCCTTATAGGCAGCCAAAATTGCAACTAATGCACCAAAGGTGAGATCACCTTTGATTACAAGATAACCACCTATTGAGTAGAAAAAGAACGGCGTTAGTTGAGCAATAAAGTTATTTAGAAATTTAATAAAGAACTTCCGGCGAAATATTTCGTAGCGAATATCATATATAACGCCCAACCGTTCAGTAAAACGTGCTAAGATTCTTCTCGCTCCATCGTTTGCATGGACTTCTTCAATCCCAGAAACAGCTTCACCGATTTTCTCTGCCAAAACCCTTACATTTCGGACTCTTTTTTTACCTAGTTGATTTACATGCCATTGTAGCTTTGGAATGATGTAGCCCTGGATGGGATAAAGAGCGATAGCAGCAAGGCCTAACATCCAATCCTGTATAAACATAAAGATGAGAATTGTGAGCAATGTACCGCCTTGGAATGCCGGTAACGCGATAGAGTCCCCAACAAATCCACCTAGGGGCTCCACTTCGGAGTTAACCATTTGAATAACCTCTCCTTGGCTAACTTTCTTAAACTGAGGAAGTGGAAATCTCAGAACGCGGGCCAAAAGCGAATACCTAAGGCGCCTCAACATCCGCTCACCAAGCTGTCCTCGAAATACGTTAACGTAGAACTTGAAGCCACCATTTACAAAAACTAAGGCCAAAAATGCTCCACTTAAAATTAACAAATAGTCAATTTGATCTACAGTCATTCCAAAAATTTCTTCTGGAACATCTTTACCGCCAATAGCCTTATTAATGATTGTCTTCGGTAAATCCAACGATAAATAAAGAAATGGAAATGAAATCGCTGTGAGGACTAACAGTATTATTTGGTCTCGTTTACTGTAGCGCCAAATAAATTTAAATAGAGTTTTTTCCATAATTTTTTACCAAAGATTTTGATTATCGAGCCACCCCTGCAAAATAGTGTAAACCAACCGTCGATACCGGTAAATGTGGTCGTAGTAGTATTTTTCACAAAATCTCCCTTTTAGGAAACTTTTAGTGTAGTTTATGCTCCATATAGCGACGAGTTCTGCATTTAGTAAGAACCAGTAGAATGACTCGGACGACTTTGTGGGGAAATGTTACGTGCCTCTAAATAGAACACCAAAAAAAAATAGCCGCCCTGCCCGAGTGCTAATGTACAGTCACGACACACTCGGTCTAGGACATTTAAGGAGATGCCGCGAGATCGCCCACCATTTAGTTGAGTCAAACTCTAGGCTATCTGTGCTTATACTTTCAGGCTCACCCATAATAGGCAGCTTCGACTTCAGAACACGAGTGGATTTTGTGAGAATCCCAGGCGTAATAAAATTAAGAAATGGTGATTACACTTCGCTAAGCCTCCATCTCAACATTGAAGAGACTTTAGAATTAAGAGAATCAATTATAAAACACACGGCCGAAACCTTCGATCCAGATTTATTTATCGTCGATAAGGAACCGTGGGGCCTTCGCGGCGAGGTTCGGTCTACCATGGAAATGCTTCACAAACGCGGGACACCTTTGGTTTTAGGCTTGCGGGACGTTATGGATGAACCAGCGGCATTAGCTCCTGAATGGGAACGAAAAAATGTATTGCCAGCCCTAGAAGAATTATACGATGAGCTATGGGTTTATGGGATGAAAGAAATTTGTGATCCATTTGATGGTCTTGATTTACCCGCTACTGTAAAACTTAAAACACGCTATACAGGTTATTTAAAACGGCACGTACCTACCGTAGGCGCCTCACCACAATTTAATATTCCAGAGGATCCATTTATACTTATCACAGCAGGTGGTGGTGGAGATGGTGAAGGTTTGATGGAGTGGGTACTACGTGCATACGAATATGACCCAGACCTGCCATATCCAGCTGTTTTAGTTCTTGGCCCATTTATGTCTCAGGAGAAGCAAGCTGAATTTTTAGATAGGGCAAATAGATTGGATCGGGTTCAGGCGATGACCTTTGACGCGAGGATTGAGAATTTAATGTCAAAAGCCGCTGGAATGGTCTCTATGGGCGGATACAACACTTTTTGTGAAATCCTCTCTTTCGACAAAAGAGCATTAATAATTCCAAGAACCGAGCCAAGATTAGAACAATATATCAGAGCAAAACGAGCTGAGGAGTTAGGTTTGATAAGCATGTTGGTCGATAATGGCGATCATGATCCAAAAGAGATGGCAAAGTCTCTCCGTAAATTACCTAGCCAGCCAAGACCTTCTGAAATTTTACCGACAGATATTCTGGGTGGATTGCCACAAGTAAACCGACTTGCGAAACGCTGGCTCAGAAAAAGCAGGGATCTTAGAAACATACCTGTGAGACAGCGAGCCTGATAGTCCTGGCATGAAGATTAAAGGCAACCAATTAAAAACATCTATTGCGATAGTTTTAAAGGGCTATCCAAGGCTTTCTGAAACATTCATAGCACAAGAAATTCTATCTCTCGAGAAAGCCGGGATCTCAATAGTAATCATTTCCTTGCGAAAGCCAACAGACCCACATACCCATCCGGTGCATGAAAAAATCAACGCCCCCGTATTATATCTACCAGAATATCTATTTAAAGAACCGATAAGGGTTTTAAGATCCTGGTGGCAGGTCCGATCAAATCCTCGTTATAAGTCTGCTCGCCGAATATGGCAAAAGCACCTCCTTCGAGATTTTTCACCAAATCGAGTGAGACGTTGGGGGCAAGCATTGGTTCTTGCAGCAGAGTTTTCAACTGAGATCGGTCATATTTATGCACATTTTATTCATACACCAGCATCTGTTGCCCACTACACCTCTATGTTGACTGGACACACTTGGTCCGTTTCATCTCACGCAAAAGATATTTGGTTAACTCCCAATTGGGAAAAAACAGAAAAACTTGAATCCTGTTCTTGGGCCGTGACTTGCACTAAAAATGGATATAAGCATCTTAACGATCTTGTGCCAGGTAAAACACACCTTAGCTATCACGGGCTGGATACCAAACAGCTTTCGCTAAAAAATTACTCAAATATTTTGCGTCATTCTGATCAGGGTAATCTTTTAAGACTTTTATCTGTTGGAAGGGCTGTAAAAAAAAAGGGGTTCTCTGTACTGATTGAGGCACTAAGTAAAATACCCAAAAATATTAATTGGCACTGGACCCATATAGGCGGAGGATCAGAACTCGAAAACCTCCAGAAATTATCTCATAAATTGGGTCTCACGGGAAAGATAACCTGGAAGGGTGCGCAGTCGCAAAAAGGGGTATTTGAAGCTTATGAAAATTCTGATTTGTTTATTATGCCCAGCATTATCGCGACCGATGGAGATAGGGATGGGTTACCGAATGTTTTAATGGAGGCCGCCAGTAAAAAGGTGTGCTGTATAGCTACAAATCTTCCTGGCATAACAGAATTTATCAGACATGATGAAACTGGTTGGATCGTACCATCTAAAAACTCAAAGGAATTAACCCGCAGCATTATAAGCCTCTCTCAAGATCCCGCCAAGCGAGTAAGGCTGGCTGAATCAGCTAATAAATTGTTAGTAAGGCATTTTTCCCATTCAGAAAATGTCCAATACATAATAGAGCTGCTAAAGAGTGACTTAGATACAAATAAAGATGTGATACAAGATAGTATATGAGAGTTGCCTTTTACGCACCCTTGAAACCACCTGACTCGCCTGTACCCTCCGGCGATAGGAAAATGGCTCGCCAACTCATTGCCTGCCTACGAAGTAAAGGGTACGACGTTAAACTAATAAGCCGCCTCAAAACCAGAGAACCGGAGGGGCTTAGACACAAGCAAATTATTATAAAAAATCGTAGCGACAAAATTATTGAGCGGTTGATCAAAAGTTACCTTGAAGTTGATAGTTGGCGGCCTGACGTTTGGTTTACTTACCATATGTTTTATAAAGCACCAGATTGGTTAGGGCCCACTATTTCCAAAGCTCTAAGAATCCCTTACGTCATAGCCGAGGCATCGCACGCACCAAAGAGAAACAACGGCGAATGGTCGTTTAATCAAGAACAAGTTGTGCTCGCACTCAAACACGCGGACGTAATTATTGGTTTAAACAGCAATGATGAATACTGTGTAAAAGAAGTAATTTCATCCAATTGCACCTACGCGTTTATTAAACCATTTGTGGGACCTGACGCACCAACCTCATGCCGAGACAATCGCCCCGTCTTTAGGGAGGAAGTCTGCCAAGAATTATGTATTCCAAGAAATAAGGTTTTGCTGCTTGCTGTTGGGATGATGAGAGAGGGTGCAAAATTCGAATCATATAAAATGTTAGGAAAAGCACTTGCTAGTCTTAGAACCCACAAGACCTGGAATTTGATTATAGCTGGAGACGGAATACGCAGAAAAGAAATTGAGAAATTTTTTGGAAGTGAAACTCGTTTTGTCGGAGAATTAACAGAGCATCAACTCTTTAAATACTACTGCGCCGCCGATATCTTTGTTTGGCCCGCAATTCAGGAAGCCTACGGCATGGCACTTCTGGAAGCTCAATGGTTAGGCCTACCAGCCGTCGTAGGTAATAATGGGGGTGTGTCAGATATATTGAATGATCAAGTTACTGGGTTTTTGGCAGCACCCGGTGATTTGCCAGATTTCACGGCAAAATTGACCACTCTCATAGAAGATATAGGCTGCCGGGAGCAAATGCGAGCTGCCGCCACACAAATTACCCGGAGTGAGCATTCTTTTGAAATAGCAGCAAAAAAAATGGACCTTCTTATAAAAAATTCCCTGAATAATTATAGAGTAAGAACATGAGCTCTAAGTTTGCTATTTTGCGTCATGGAATAACCAATTGGAACCTGGAAGGAAAAATACAGGGACGCACCGATGTTCCATTGAGTAAAGCTGGCCGTATATCTTTATCGAGTGTCTCCGTTCCAAGTCTATTTCATGATGTGGAATGGATAACAAGCCCCTTACAAAGAGCAAGAGAAACAGCAAAAATACTGGATCTCAAAAAAACACGCACAGACATTCGCCTTATAGAAATGAATTGGGGAGAATGGGAAGGAAAAAAGCTCAAAGATTTGAGAGAACAGCATGGTGTATCAATGAGGGAAAATGAAAACCGTGGTCTCGATATGCAACCACCAGGAGGTGAAACGCCGAGAGATGTTCAAGATCGCTTAAAACCGCTTCTTCAGGAAATAGGAAAAAGCAATAAAACTGTTGGTGGCGTCAGTCATAAGGGGATAATTAGGGCACTTCTTTGTTTAGCAACGGGATGGGATATGCTTGGAAAGCCACCCGTGAAACTAGATTGGGAATGCATTCAAATTTTTTCTTTAGACGCAAGTGGTTTGCCAAGTCTTTATAAGACGAATTTACCTCTTGAAAAAAGGTAGCTGGGAGAAATGACAACGCCAAATATTTTTCTTTATGTACAAAACCTACTTGGGATAGGACACCTTCGCCGAGCCGCTGCTATCTCTCGCGCATTGTCAGAAATTGGCCTAGACGTCAATTTTGTCTCAGGTGGGATTCCCATTCCCAATCTCAATGTTGGAAGTGCTAAGTTTCATCAACTCCCACCCGTACGATCACTTGACCGGAATTTTAAAGTACTGGTCGATGAAACTGGTCGAGAAATTGATGACAGATGGCGACAAAATCGGTGTTCTAAGTTGCTTAATCTCTTTGAGGAAACAAAACCCTCTATGATCTTAACAGAACTTTTTCCATTCGGTCGACGGCAGTTTCGTTTTGAATTGATACCACTCCTAGATCGCGCACAAGAAGCAAAATGGAAGCCCAAAATAATAGCTTCAATGCGGGATATTCTTGTTACTAAATTTAGGCAAGACAGAAACATAGAAATTTCAGAAACGTTAAATAAATACTATGACAAAGTATTGGTGCATGGCGACGAGCAGATTATTACACTAGAGGAGACATTTCCTCTAAGCCACGAGATAACGCATCTGGTAGAATATACTGGTTATGTTCTAAACCCGTCAATTTCAGATTCAAAAGAGACAGTTGGTTCAGGTGAGGTTGTTGTTTCCCTAGGAGGTGGCGCGGTTGGCAGTGATACATTAACGAAATTATTCAAAATTCGCAGAGAAAATTTAATGGATCATACGCCTTGGCGATTCATTGTTGGACCGCACATGCCAGAAGAAATATTGCACGAAGTAAAGCGATCCCCAATCAAGAATACTATTGTTGAGCGAATGCGACCTGACCTACCAAGTTTACTTAATCGAGCCCGACTTTCCATTTCGCAGGCGGGCTATAACACGGTAGCAGAGGTACTGTCCTGTAATACACCTGCGATTTTTGTCCCATTCGAGGGTGGGGACGAGACCGAACAACGCATAAGAGCAGATCTTTTGGCAAAAAGGGGAGCTGTTGAAGTTATTTATGAGGATGAACTAGATTCGCATACTTTAGCCAAAGCCATTACGAGAGCGTTGAAAGATCAAACGAAAAAGCCTCTTAAAATTGATTTAAACGGCGCAAAGAGAACAGCAAAATTTTTGAGTGGAATGATATGAAATCAGACAGCGAGACAAAAAACCTAATGGCTGAGTTGGCCAAATGGTCGCGAAAAAACTCAATAGCGCAAATTTGGTGGCGCGACGACGATGCTAACCGCCCTACTTCCAATTTGGATTGGATGCTAAAAACAATAGATAGTCTTGAATTCAAACCACTTTTAGCCGTAATCCCAAATCTAAGTTCCCGAGAACTTGCAAAAACCCTTGAAACTAACGGTTTACCAATTGCCGTTCATGGATTATCGCACTCAAATTATGAACCTACAGATTCTCGAAAATCCGAATTTGGCCCAAGTAGAGACCTCCATGATATAAAAAAAGATCTCATCCAAGCAAAAGAACAACTTTCGAATATTTTTGGTAAATCAGTTATTGACTGTTTTGTTCCTCCATGGAACCGGATTAGAGAAGACATTATTCCTAACCTCTCAGAATTAGGATTTTCAGGCTTTTCCTCTTTTGGTAAAAGATCATCGAAGGCTCGTGAGTCAAACTTGAAGTGGTTTAATACCCATGTAGATGTTATTGATTGGCGGAACACGCGCCATTTTATTGGCAGAGAAGCAATGATATCACAAATAACAGATAACTTAAGACGCCAACGTACGAGAAGCGGCACTTCAGAACCTGTTGGTATACTAACTCATCACCTTAATATGATAGAAAGCGACTGGGAGGAGCTTAGGAATATATTTACCGTTTTAAAAAAAAATAATGCAGTACGATTTGTCGACCCGTTGGAACTTTTTCATTAAGGACAAAAATGTTTACCTGCAAATACTCACGTAAATCCATTTCAGGCGATTATATTCGGGCTATTATAGGACTAGTCATAACTGGCGGATTACTGTTAGCCGCAACGAAAATTACTATCTTTCAATATATTTTTGCCGCTGGTGCTTTGCTTTTCTTTGGATTTCTGCTTCGAACTTTTCTCCGACAATTTTCAAGTTTTGTGGTAACCAAGCAGGACCTTAAAAGGGTTGGGCTGTTTAAGCGCTCTTTATCTTGGGATCAACTCAATAATGTGACTTTGAAATACTTCTCCACGCGTCGTGACCGAAAAGCTGGATGGTACCAACTAACACTATCAGATGGCATCGTAAAAATTACAATAGACTCTGAATTAATGGGGTTTGATACTGTCATGAAAATTTGTGCAGATGTTGTTATACAAAAACGACTTACAGTTTCGGAAACCACAAGTGAGAACTTTGCAAGTTCAGGGTTTTCCTTAACGGGCTCTGGTCAGTCTCATAAAGAAACGATGGATCCAGTCAAAGATGAATGAGCAGACTTACATCCTATCAGTTAATAATTTAGAAGTTGGCTTTGATTTACCGGAAGGACGCGTTCTGGCAGTTAAGAATGCTTCTTTCAAAGTCCCAAGAGGTTCGACAGTTGCTCTAGTGGGCGAGTCCGGTTCGGGTAAATCGGTCATTAGCCAAGCAATAATGGGCCTTCTTCCCCCACAAGCCTCTATATCTAGAGGGTCTATCGAACTCACAACATCAGAAAAAACTCTAGATATAGCCAAGCTAAACAACGACTCGCCTGCAATGCGAGAAATCAGAGGGAAATTTTTATCTATCATTTTTCAGGAACCGATGACGTCACTTTCACCATTGCATACTGTTGGCGATCAAATTACAGAAGCGCTTCTGCTCCATAAAAAAATAACTACTAAGCAAGCCGAAAACAGTGTTTGTGAGATGCTTAAACTTGTGGGTTTTCCAAACGCACAAAGAGCCTTGAAAACTTATCCGTTCGAGCTTTCTGGCGGTCTAAGACAAAGGGCGATGATTGCTATGGCGCTTATTTGTAGACCGTCATTGTTAATTGCAGACGAACCTACTACCGCGCTGGACGTTACTATCCAAGCACAAATACTGAAACTAATGAACGACCTCCAAACCGAACTTGAAATGGCAATACTCATGATTACTCATGATTTAGGAGTTGTTGCAAACATAGCTGACGATGTAGTCGTAATGTATCGAGGCGAAATTATGGAGAGCGGGTCGAGAAACGATATTTTTCGAAATCCGGAGCATCCCTATTTAAAGTCCCTAATGACTGCCGTTCCACGCTTTGGGATGCAAAGCCATGAACGCCTGATACCCATTCGAGAAGTAAACTCAGAATTTGGAAAATTAATTAAGCATGATCACGTATCAAAGGATATTAACAAGCAAGCACCACGGGAGCCTCTACTTGCTATATCTGGCGTAACAAAAGCATTTAGTATTCGACGAGCCGGTTTATTCTCTAACGATCAAGATATGGTAAGAGCGGTAAACGATGTTAGCTTTAAAATTGAGGAGGGGACATGTCTCGGATTGGTAGGAGAATCAGGATGCGGCAAGACTACCCTAAGCAAAATCATTATGAAAGCACTATCCCCAGATACAGGGCAATTAACATTTAAGGATGAAGATGGAGCTGTTGATATACTGAGGTTAAAGGGCAAAGAATTGATAAATTTTAGAAAAAAAATTCAATTTATTTTTCAAGACCCTTTTAGCTCTTTGAACCCGAGAATGACGGTCTTTGATATTATCAGCGAGCCACTATCCATACATAAAATAGGGGATCAATCCTACAGGAACGAGCTAGTAAAAGAACTCATTCAAATGGTTGGCTTAGATATACGGCACTTAAGTCGTTTTCCGCATAGTTTTTCAGGTGGCCAACGCCAACGAATTGGAATTGCAAGAGCGCTAGCATTGAGACCGCGTTTGCTTATATGCGATGAACCCGTTTCGGCTTTAGATGTATCTATTCAGGCACAAGTCCTCAATTTATTGAGGGACTTAAAAGAAAAACTTAACCTTACCTATTTGTTTATTTCTCACAACTTGGCTGTAGTAAATTATATTGCCGACAACATTGCTGTAATGTGCGCTGGTCAACTGGTTGAGTTCGCCTCAAAAGAAAACCTTTTCAAAAACCCTCAACATCCCTACACCAAGGCCTTACTGGCTGCGGTTCCAGACCCTAATATTGATAACCCGCTAAATTTTGAATCCATCATGGATGAACGCTGTTCCATACCTGATCTATGGGAGGAACCATATAAGATAGATGAAAATCATCATCCAAGCCTCGTTAATGTTGCCAATAATCATTGGGTTCGAGCGAGTAAAAGCACATCAAATTCGAGTTTCACTCAATGAAATATCGAAATACATTTTTAATGTTTGCTCCAGTTTTTTTAATGTTTTTCTCGATTGCCGGTAATGCTTTTGCGTATTCAGAAGCACCAAGCTTGGCAAAAAAGGTGGCCGCTGGAAAATTGCCTCCTGTAGATGAACGACTTCCAATTAATCCTAGAAAGTTAAACTTCAAAAATTTAGGTTTGAAAATAGGGAAATATGGCGGCTCCATTCGGATGCTAATGGCTAGAGCAAAAGACGCGCGGCAAATGTCTGTTTATGGCTATTCTCGGCTTGTTGGATACCACCCAAAAACATTCGAACTTGAGGCAGATATATTAGAAAGTTTCGAAGTAAAGGAAGGCAGAAGGTTTACTTTTGAACTGAGACGAGGACACAAGTGGTCGGATGGTCAACCCCTTACCTCAGAGGATTTTAGATATTGGTGGGAGGATGTCGCTAATAATAAAGAGCTATCCCCGGTTGGTCCCCCAAAAATAATGACAATAAATGATGAACTGCCTATTTTTGAAGTTATTAACAGATATAAATTTCGATATACATGGAAACGGCCAAATCCGGATTTTTTACCCCGTTTAGCTAGCGCAAGCCCACTCTACATATACCGACCAGCCCATTACATGCGCCAGTTTCATGAAAAATACACCGACCAAGATGTTTTAAAAAAAACCGTAAAGAAATCCAAACAAAGAAACTGGGCGGCTCTCCATAATAAAATGGATAACCTCTATCGAAACGACAACGTTGACTTACCAGTTCTACAACCCTGGGTATCCATCAGCAAACCTTCTGCTAGCAGACTTATATTCAAGCGCAATCCCTTCTTTCATAGAGTTGATCCAGAAGGGAAACAGCTACCTTACGCTGACTCATTCATTTTCACGATAGCCAATAATAAACTTATCCCGGCAAAGACAGGAACAGGCGAGGTCGATCTGCAAGCAAGATATCTTCGTTTTGACGACTATACATTTTTAAAAAAGGGGGAAGAGCGTTCACCATATTCTACTAGGCTCTGGAAAACTGCTAAAGGCGCACATCTTGCTTTGTTCCCAAATCTGAATGTGAATAATCCTATTTTGAGAAAACTGATTCGGGACGTTCGGTTTCGGCGAGCTCTCTCACTAAGCGTTCACAGACACGAGATTAACCAAGTCATTTATTACGGCCTCGCGATTGGCGGCAATAATTCTGTGCTACCAGAGTCACCATTGTACCGGCCAACATACCGAAATAAATGGGCAAACTTTGATTTACAGAAGGCCAACCAACTTTTAGATGAAATAGGTCTCGTTCAGCGGGACAGCTCGGGGATCCGACTTATGCCCGACGGATCCCCGCTACACTTAATTATTGAAACAGCAGGAGAAAGCACAGAGCAAACCGATGTTTTAGAGCTTGTGAGAGACAGTTGGTTAAAAATTGGTATAAAGATATTTTCGAAGCCCTCTCAACGAAATGTCTTTAGGAATCGTATTTTTTCTGGTGAAACAGCAATGTCTATTTGGTCCGGTATTGAAAATGGACTTATAACTGCCAATAGCTCACCAGCCGAATTCGTACCCACCTCTCAACAATCACTTCAATGGCCTAAATGGGGGCAATATTATGAGACTAATGGGAAAGCAGGAGAAAAACCAACAGGAGAGCATGTAATCCACCTTTTAGAGCTATATCAACGGTGGAAAAATACAGCGGCCCAAAAAGAAAAGTCAGAAATATGGGAAAAAATCTTAAAAATTCATTCGGACCAGATTTACTCAATAGGTCTTGTGGCAGCCGTACTACAACCTGTAGTGGTTTCGAGCCGACTAAAAAACGTTCCGCTTTCAGCTATTTATAATTGGAACCCGGGAGCACACTTTGGCATCTATAAGCCAGACACTTTCTGGTTCGCCGCCGCTGGTGAAGAGCGGAAATAAGGGCGACATGTTATGTTTTCTTACCTAATACAGAGAGTATTATTAATGATACCGACACTGGTCGCGATCAGTGTGATAACCTTTGTAATTATTCAACTTCCACCTGGTGACTATTTATCCACCTATATTGCCGAATTACAGAGCCAAGGTGAAAACGTAGATATAGAAAAAATAGAGGCCTTAAGAGCGCAATATGGTTTAGACCGTCCTATGATCGAACAATACGGTCTTTGGGCACTGGGAATGCTTCAGGGCGATTTTGGGTTTTCCTTTGAATACCAACTTCCCGTTTCCGAAGTCGTTGGAGATCGTCTGTTCCTTACTCTCGTTTTAAATTTCGCAACTATAATCTTTATTTGGATCATAGCATTTCCAATTGGGATTTACTCAGCCACCCATCAATACAGCTTGGGTGATTATGGCTTAACTTTCATTGGTTTCATCGGCCTTGCCACACCTAACTTTCTTTTAGCGTTAGTGCTCCTATACCTAGCAAACGTGTGGTTTGGCACATCAATTGGAGGACTTATGGACCCGGAGTACATTGGGCAACCATGGAGTACCAACAAAATTATATCCGTTATCGAACATCTATGGGTTCCGGTTGTTGTTATTGGAACCTCTGGAACTGCTGGAATGATTCGTCGGCTTAGGGCTAATATGCTAGACGAGCTCCAAAAGCAGTATTTTATTACAGCTAAAGCCAAGGGCCTACATCCGTTGCGAGCGTTACTCAAATATCCTCTCAGAGCGTCATTAAATCCGTTCATAGCAGATATCGGTAATATGCTGCCTCAAATTGTTTCTGGTTCAGCAATAGTTTCAATGGTGCTATCTCTTCCAACAACAGGTCCTATGTTAATTTCGGCATTACAGAGCCAAGATATGTACTTGGCTGGATCATTCTTAATATTTTTAGCACTGCTAACTGTAGTTGGAATGTTTCTATCAGACATAGCCTTGGCATATCTAGATCCTAGAATACGCCTGGGCGGAAGTGCTGAAAAATGACTACTAAACATTTCGTAAATAAGGCCCCGTTCGATCCTAATGCCACAGAGAAGCTAACTCCTGAGCAAGAACGCTATTATATGGCGACTCAATGGCAACTTATGTGGTGGAAACTTAAGAGGCACAGGTTAGCCATGATATCGGGGGCTGTTTTGGCCTTGATGTATTTTTCGGTAATTATAAGTGAGTTTCTTGCGCCATATGCACTAACCACCAGAAACACAGACTTTATCTATGCCCCTCCCCAAACCATAAACTTTTTTCATGATGGGGAATTCCAGGGGCCTTTTGTATACGGACTAAAATATCAACTAAATATGACAAACCTTAAACGCGAGTATCAAGAGGATAAGCAATCGATCCAAAAAATCCGGTTTTTTTGCAAAAGCGACCCATACAAGTTTTGGGGTCATGTAGCTGCAAGCACTCATCTTTTCTGTCCAAGCGCTACTGGAACACTTTT
>ENA-OSEY01001686-OSEY01001686.1-marine-metagenome-genome-assembly--contig:-NODE-1686-length-14980-cov-3.865195_pt1 | contig 14980 bp, 6 predicted proteins | sample MGYA00248465_ERZ534230 | MGnify/ENA primary metagenome ERZ534230 (study PRJEB26409, sample SAMN06344110) | marine metagenome | isolation source: Sea water from surface | place: Atlantic Ocean:Southern...
TAAGAAGAAAAAATAATAAAATGAAAACTCTATTCATAATTTCAATTTTCAGTATTATTCATTTGATCCATTTTTTGTTCTTCTCTCTTTTCAATAATAGCCCTTTCAACGACCTCTTTATCAGGATAATTACCTGAAACAAGCCACTTAAAAATCACTTTTAAATCATTGTTAAGAGATATAAATATTGGCAATAGAATCAGTGTTAAAATTGTAGCAAATGCTATTCCATAAGAAACTGATATTGCCATTGGCTTAAGCCATTGAGCTTGTCTACTTTTCTCTAGAAGTAACGGTGTAAGTCCTGCAACAGTAGTAGCAGTAGTTAAGAAAATTGCTCTAAATCTTGATTTTCCAGCATCTATAAGTCCTTCATTAAAATTAAAATTTTGTTTTAAATTATTATTAAATTTCCCTATCAGGACAAGGCCATCGTTTACCATAATACCTATAAGTGCAATTACTCCCAGTAATGAAAGAATATTAACTGGAAAACCATGAATCCAATGTCCCCAAGCTACGCCAATTAAACTCACAGGCATTAAACAAAATAAAAGTATTGGTTGAGAAAAGCTTCTAAAAGTGAAAGCTATAGTGATATATATAAGTATAAGGATTGGAATTCCTGCTGAAGAGAGTGAATTAATTAATTTAAATGCCTCTCTATTCTGTCCTTCATAAGATGCACTAACTGTTGGATATTTAGCCTGGATTTTTGGCATTATATTAAATCTTATATCATTCATTATGTCAGTAGGAGATGATTCTTCAGAATTTTTGAGATCAGCTGATACCTGAATTTCTCTTCTACCATCAAGATGATTTATCGATACATCACCCCTTTCTATAGAATAAGTTGCTACCTCTTTTAGAGCGATAAAGTCTTTATTTGGCAAATCAATTTTCATATCCTCTAGTTGAGTAATTGATGATCTATCTTCTTTTTTGTAACGAACCCAAACCCTAATTTCGTCTTGCCCTCTTTGGAACCTTTGTGCTTGAACACCAAAAAATCCTGCTCTCACTCTACTCATTAAATATCTAAGATCTAAACCCAAAGAATAGGCATTTTCCTTAAGTTTAAGTTTAATCTCCTTAATTCCTGCTGGATCATTATCTTCAATGTCCTTAAGAAGCGCATTGGAAATTAAAGCTTGTTTTAATTCATTTTTCGCGCTTTTTAATTCATTTATATTATTAGATAATAGAGAAACTGAAACAGGTTTTCCTCCAAAATTTGAACCAGAGCCAAAAACTATACTCTCAACCCCTACTACCGGACCTACAAGTTCCGATATTCTTGAAGAGACCATAGAAGCCCTTATTTTATCAGGACGCTGTTCACCTGGTAAAAGATTAATAATTAGGTTAGCTCTTGAAGCACCATTCCCTAAAGTTTTAATAGAATTTACAAAAAGACTTTTCCCTGTTCCCTTAAGATATTTTTCTGTGAATTCTTTATTTACAATTTTAGATGTTTCCTCTATCATTGTAATTATTGAATCTGTTATTCTTTCATTTGTCCCATTAGGCATAACAAGATTTATGGAAATTCTATCAGAGGCTATTGAAGGAAAGAAAGAAGTTCTGATGATACCACCTCCGAATGAACCAATCGTAAGGGAAAAAAATGCAATAAACATTGATATTACAAGAAAACGGTTGTTCAAAGAAAATTTAAGAAAGGGTAAATAAAATCTATCTCTCATAAATTTCATAAGCTTATCTCCTATTTTATTAAAATCCCTCAGTTTTTTAAATGCCTTCGAAATTAAAGTCTTTGGTTCTTTTTCAATTTTTACTAGTGCCTTTGAGTGTGCTAAGTGAGCTGGTAAAATTACTAGTGCTTCAATTAGTGAAATAAAAAGGGTTAACATAACTACAACCGAAACCTCACTAAAAAATTCTCCAATCCTTCCATCTAGAAATAAAAATAGTGAGAAGGCCATCATAGTTGTAATAATAGCAGATACAACTGGAGGAATAACTTCAAGTACCCCATCTATTGCAGCTCTATAAGGAGTTTTACCTTTTTCATATTGTTGGTAAATATTTTCAGCTATTACAATCCCGTCATCTACAAGTATCCCTATTACTATAATCATTCCAAAAGTTGATAATACATTTATCGTAACCCCTACTAGTGGAGCAAAAATAAACATTCCCAGAAATGAAACTGGTAGGCCAAAAGCTACCCAAAAAGCTAGCCTTGAGTTTAAAAAAAGTGAAAGAAATATTAATACTAAAATCATACCCTGGAAGATATTTTCAATCAATAGTCTATTTCTGCCATTAAGTGTTTCAGAGGCATCAGTTAAAACTTCAAGTCTTGAATTTTCATTCTGACTATTAAAATTTTCAATATAATTTCTAACTTTCGCAGAAGATGAAATCACATCTTCAGAATTTGTTGAGCTAACTGAGATTTTAATCAACACATCATCACTCAAAAAACTTCTATTTGGAGTCTCTGAAAATCTATCTTTGATATTGGCAACATCGTTCAAAAAAATTTTGGTACCATCAGGTTGAGATAAAACTTCTATTTTAGAAAGTTCATTACCGTAGTAAAATTTATTATTGGCTCTAATTAAAAATTCTTCTGCTCTTGTTTTTACTCTTCCTCCAGTTATGATGATATTTGATTTTGCCACAGCTTGTGCGACATCATTAAAACTTAAGTCATAAGCTAAAAGCTTATTCCTATCAACCGCAATTTCAATTTCCTCATCCGGATATCCAGAGACACTAATTTGTGAAATTCCAGGAATAGCCCTTAATTCATTTTCAATTTGACGACCTATTTGTTTGAGTTCAAGAAGGGTTTGATTTTTTGCCGTCAATGCAAAATTAATTGTCGATCTAGTAGGTTCTTGTTTATATACAACTAATGGTTCCATACCAGTTGGATAAGTTGGTACTCTATCGACAGCATTTTTTACTTCAAGTAACATGAAGTTTATATCTAATTCTTCTTCTATTTCAACAGTAATATTCCCACTATTCTCGCTTGAAACTGAAGTAACACGTTCTACCCCCCTAAGTCCTTTTAAATTATCTTCAATTTTTAAAATTACTCCTTCTTCAATCTCCATTGGAGATGCACCTGGGTAAATAACAGCAATACGGATGACATGTGATTCAGTTAGTGGGAAAAAAGACGACTTAAGTGACCTTAAACCTAAAATTCCAAACAACAAAAATGCTATGATAACAACATTTACAGCTACGTGATAACGAATAAAATAATTAATAATATTTTTCACTAGTACTATTTAATTTTGTTCTTGTTCAACCGGATTTATTTCCATGCCATTGTATGCACCAATTATAGGTTGTGAAATAATTTCCTCCCCCTCAACTAGTCCTTCAACTATAGCTTGAGTTTCTGTATAATGAATAGGGTTTATTTTAAGTGAAATAAGTTTATTTTCTCTAACTGCAAATAATTCTTTTGATCCATTTATTAGGCCCCTGTCCAATGCAAAAACATTACTAAATTCCATTGCTTCAATCTGTGCTTCCATGTACATTCCTTCTTTTAGATTTTTATCTTTTATTCTAATGTAAACCTCTACTGATTGAGTTTGGCTATTTACTTTTGCATTAATTCGGGAAACTTTCCCAGTAAATGATTGATTTGTATCTATTGATTTTACTTTAACTTCAGCCCCTTTTGAAATATTAGATATATACGATTTTGGCAGAGCAACCATTAACTCGTAATCACCAGGTGCAATAAATTCCCCTAATACTTGTCCAGGCCTTATTAATGATCCTTCTGTAATATTAGCCTGAACTAAAACTCCATTAAATGGTGCTTTTATTCTATAAAATGTAAGAGTTTTCTCTAAGTTCTGTAATGAATAATATGATGAAATTATTCCCCTTCCAGATACAAATAGCCTTACTTTATCATCCATTACAGGCAACGGGGGTACTGGTTTTTCAAGATTAAATCTTTTTAAATATGAACTCCATTTTAAATAGGCTTCAGGAAAATCTAGTTCAAGATCTGGAAGTACTGAAGTAATTAAATTATATAAAGCTGCACGTTGAGCAATAACATTTGCCCTATACTCTGAGGATTCTATTACTGCTAAATTTTGCCCAGATTTGTAATCTTGACCTGATTTAAATAAGGGTTTTATTGTCTTTAGAATACCTTGTACACGGGCAGTGATTTGAATTCTTTTATACGCTCTTAAAACACCATCTGATGGGATTTGAACTTGATAAGATCCATTTTTAACTTTTGTTGTGTAAGCATCTTTGATTGCATTACCTGCTTTTTTCCGTGTCGGAGGATTACTATCAAATATTTTTTTTGTGAGTTGAAAAGATAATCCAATAACAATAAATCCTAAGATAAATAGTATCCATTTTCTAGTATTTTTTAAAGAGGCACTCTTAGACATTAGTTTAATTATTATGTTAAAAATCTTATATTATTCTTGTAAAAGTTCAACATTTTTAGTTCTAATTATGGTATTAGAAAATTTTATAGCCGTTTGTTTAACAATTTTTTTGCGAAACTATAATTAAATTTTGAAATAACCTATCATAATTAGGTTATGTTAGAGGCAATAAATTTCAACTTTTATTTAAAAGAAATTTTAATCAAACTTTAATTAATTTTATTTTGGTAAAAAATTATGTGATAATGTCTATCCTAAAATCAATTTGGAATGAAATTATTGGTTTTTTCGGAATAACTCGGTTCCTCGATATTTTAAAAGATCAAGATTATGCTTCGTTTTTGACTTACGATGGAATAGTAGCACTTATATTACCAATTGTACCACTATTAATTTTTTTAGAACTTTTTTTAGGTTTTGCATATAAAAAACCGCAAACAAAAGTTTATAAGGTTATTTTTTTGATTTATCTATTTAATAGGATAATAGGAAGATTCATTGCTATTGGTATGGTAGCCTTTTGCATCGGTTTTCTTCAGCCTTATTCAATTTTAGAAACCTCTATTACATGGTATTGGTTTATATATAGTTATATCGTTTGGGAATTTGCTCATTTTATTTATCATTTCTTAGCCCACAAGGTTAGACTATTTTGGTGTCTACATGCTACACACCATAGCCCTGAAGAAATGAATTTGAGTGTCTCTCATGCACATTTTTTCTTAGAAGCACCTTATGCAGATTTTATTAGAACCTCAATATGTATCTTAATGGGAGTGAATCCCGTGATGCTTTTTACAATTATGTTTATTGATGGAACTTATGGTGCTTTTATCCACGTGGGTGAGAATCTTGTAAAAGATGCTCGTTTTGGTTTTTTAAATAAAATAATTCTAACTCCTTCTCATCACAGGGTTCACCATGCAAGAAACCCATTGTATCTTGATACTAATTATTGCAACCTTTTAAACATATGGGATCGAATTTTTGGTACTTATCAAGAAGAAAATATTAATCTGGAAATTGATTATGGTATCACTCGTCAAATTAATTCGGGTAGTTTTATTCAAGTCTATTTTGGTGAAATAATTCATCTAGTAAAAGATGTTACTACTGCACCGGGTATTCTCAATAAGCTACGTTACATTTTTTATCCTCCAGGATGGAGTCACCAAAAGGATTATATGACTGCTAAAATGATCCGTGATGAATACCTAAAAACTAACACAAATTAATAGCTCTTTAACTTATTTAAATTAATTCTAAATTAAATTGTTTAGTAATTATATTGATTTTACTTTTGTGCCTCTGTTTATAAGTGAAAAATAGTCAATACAAATGGGAAAAAAAGCAGGTGTTTATTTTAGAATAATTCATCGCTACCTTGGATTTTACCTAGTAGGAATAATGGCAGTTTATTCTGTAAGCGGAATCACCCTTATTTTTAGAAGAACCGATACTTTTAAAAAAGTGACTGAGGTGAAAACCCAACTTAGACCTCAGTTAAATGAAAATGAACTGGGTAAAAATCTTAAAATAAGAAATCTTAGATTTACAAATTCACAGGACAATATTTTTTATTTTAGTGATGGTCAATATAACAAGTTGAGTGGAGAAACTACTTATTTAAAAAAGGAAGTCCCCTATGTTCTGAAAAAAATGCAGAGTCTCCACAAAGCAACAACCCAGAGTCCAATTTATTGGCTAAATATTTTTTTTGGAGCGTCTTTGATGTTTTTCGTAGTTTCATCTTTTTGGATGTTCCTCCCAAGTACTACTGTCTTTAAAAAAGGAATTATATTCTCTTTAGCTGGAGTAATTATGACAATTATTATTCTATTTATTTAGTCAATTAAGATCAATTTGTCCTAAACGCATATACACCTGAATTTGACTTATTCCCATTTGCATCTATAGAAATAATTTTCCAGTAATATTTTGTGTTGTTTTGGACCTCTATTTCGAGTGAGGTGTTTTCTGCAGTGTAGTCAATTGATTCAATTAGTGTTGAAGCGTCATTATCATCTAGATAGACTTCAAATTTTAAAAGATCTCCGTCTACGTCTGATGTTGTCCAAGAAAGGGTAATAAGATTGTTAACTCCAGGTGTTACGTTTTTACCAGATCTTGGGAATATTAATTCGGCTGGGAATGGTGCATAATTTACAATTGCATCTCCTGCTAAATAAAACCTCCATTGCTCGCTTTCAGAGGGAGTTGAACCTACACCTCCGATACTTTTTACTTTCCAACTATATGGTTCTGCCTTAAGAAGAGTTATTTTAGTTTGGTTCACATTACTTGTAAATGTTTCTTTTGTTTGAGTTAATAAATTTGTAATTATTATTTCATAGGAAAATGCGTTTTGAGCATTTGTCCAAGAAAAGTCAACACTACTTTGAGTATCATTAATTGACGTCCCGTCGAGGCAGGCTTCATTATTTTCTGGGAACAATAGACTTGGTGCCAGGGGATTTAAAATTTCAGGTTCTGGTTCAGATTCAGAATCTGTTGAGCAGCTCAAAAATATTAACATTAAAATCCCAAAAAATATTTTCTCCTTTTTCATTTTATTTTTTTATGACTTGTATAGACTGGTCTATTGTAGCTCCACTTATTTTAATTATGTAAACTCCTTGTTTATAATTTGATGTTTCTAATCTATAGTTTCTGCTGTAAAAGGGAAGATTAGTATTTTTAATATCAATCAGTTGACCATTTACTGTATAAATTCCAATTTCAATAAAATTATCATTACCCCCAAAATAAAGATCTAAATAATTATCTATAGGATTTGGTGCATACTTAACTTCATAAGAATTAAGGTAATTATCTTCATGTAATCCTTGACATTCAATTCCAGTTGATATTTTAATTTTATTTAAACCTTTATTCAATGTTATAGTATACTTGCTGCTTTGAGTTTGAGTTGTTTTGCCATTATGAGAAATATTATATACATCGCCGCCACTTAAGTCATAAGTAACAGTTTGATTTGATTTATCAAAAATTCCACTAACAACAAGTGGTTTTGGATCAGAAATATTTATTTCAAAACATCTTTCAAATTCTAAATAGCTAACTCCATCAATATTTACGCATATTGAATATGTACCTCCAGAGAGTTTATCTAAAGTCCAAGTGCTGCCGGTAAAACTTTCAGTTTTGTTTACAGCTCCACTTACTGAAACATTATAGGTAATTGTAGGGTCTAGAACATCTAATCTAATCGAGTTTTCACCAGCACACTTTTCAACTTTAGAGAGGCTGAAATTATTTGACGGAACATAATAAATCAGACAACCACTTAAATTTACTACTTCACCTAATGGAGTATCAGGACATGTGTCAAATGGGTTCCAAACTCCGTCATGATCAAAATCATCAGAAACATCACCAACTCCGTCACCATCTTCATCAGTCTGATCAGCATTATATACTAAAGGGCTATTATCATAAATATCAAAAACACCATCACCATCTGTATCATCTGTCGGCAGGGCTGGTCTTGCTTGTAATTCTATTGCTTTTTTACCTCCTTCAGGCACCTGAATATTAGTTTGGGTTACACCAATCGGTACTTCAGGTTCTCCATCCGCAGTATTTATGTATTCAACCTCCACTTCGTAAATGTTATCTTGGTTTGCATCTCCAGGAGGGCTAAATACAGGTGTTTTTATAAACTCTAAGTAATCTTCTGTCTCCTCTTCATTATACTGACTGTTTTTCTGTTCGCCTTTCGATGCAGTTCTAATTGTAAATTTATCAGCATCAGCACCACCCTTGATTCTCTTTTTTACTTTCCATTTACCAACATTTTTGTTATGCGGATTAAAATATCTTCTGTGATCAACTTTTGAAGAACTCGAATTATTTGGAAGACCAAAAATCGAGATAAAGAATTTTCTTTCAGATTTTTGATTAGGTAAGTCTATCACTTGGAAGCACTCTTCTAGAGTAGTAATATATCTTTCATCAGATAAATCTTCTTTTGGGGAGCCAACAGCCTCAATATTAAAACAATGCTCCGTCAGGGTTTCATAATCTAATTCTCTTGTTGTCAGGATTTCTTCGCCGTTAAATTCAAGATAGCCGTCAGAGCTTTGAAATTTAATTGGAATTATTTCAGATGGATTAAGTGGATCTTTAAATTTTACTTTAGCTACAACTGTTCCTACCGGTGCATTTTCATCTACTTTAAGATAATCGATTTTTATCTCGGGATTAGTTTTCTGTATGATAATTAATACCGAGTACTCGACTTCATTTTCACTATCTTTTAAAATAAATTTAAATTCTGCTGCATTATAATCAGAATCATATTTAAGGTTTATACCTTCAATTATATTTATTTTCCCTTGTCCATCTATTTGAAGAATGCCATCAAAAAGATCACTTTGATTAAGAAATGTAAAACTTTCTCCCTCAGGATCAAAGGCTTTAAGTTCAGCCACAAGTTTTCCGTTTTCTGGACTTTCTTTAAATCTTATTACCCTTGTAATTAAAATTGGTGGTGGGTTTACCTTTATAGGCTCACTTAATCTAAATATATTAGGGGATGTGGGTATGACTGGATTTGTAGTGTTAGAGCTGATATAATTTAATCTTTGTGTCGGTGAAACTTGATTTGTTGATGTGTCATAAATATTTGTATTTGTTATAAGAACTTGAAAAACTTGATCTCCAACTGATCCAAGATCCAATGTATTACTAACATCTATTGATTGAGTTAACATCGCTCTTATTATATTTTCTCCTCCAGTTAATTGGCCACCTGATGTATTAGTAATCTGTGAAATTCTTAAAGGAACAATACCTCCTGCAATTTGTGACACGCCAAGACTTGATACTAAAATTGGAGCATTTGAAGAAGCATTTCCGTAGACGCCTTCACTAAATTGAATATCTATAAACTCATTTGACCCACCAATTGAAACACCAGTAATCTCTGGCCTTGCTTTATCATTTAAAGTTATTTTATTGCTTTGAGATGATGATAGATTGACTTGCCCTCCTTTGCTGTCGAAAATTGAATTTGAAACAGGGCTGATAGTTAAAATTTCTTGTCCTGAAGCTAAACCTTGGAAAGAGAGACCTAAAATATATCTCAGAGTTCCACTGCTTGTTACGGAGTTGGGTGTTGTGCTTGAAAGGGTTGCGCTTCCTGAGGACAAGCTTAATTGAAAATCGCTTGCCTGTAAAGCTCCTGATCCAGATACATTATTGTAAACGGGCTCACTAAAAGTTATTACTGCTTGGGTATTGGCTTCATTTATTTCTAAACTAGAAATAACAGGTAGAGTGTTATTTAAGTTTATAGTATTAGAGCTCTGAGAGGTCAAAGCATAATTTCCAATAGCATCTTTAACTTTGTTTGTTTTTGGCGTGATTGTAATAACTTCAAAACCATCTGGTATTCCATTAACATTAATTCCAAATACATATTTGGTATTGTCAGTGTCTGCATTATAAGTCATGCTGTTTACTGTAATAGTTGCCGTCCCACTTGTAACGCCAATATTAAAATAGTCTGATGTGTTAGTAACTGTAAAACTATTACTCGACAAATTATGCAAGGTTGATCGCTCTGAAAAATTGAGAATAAGCTGGTTATTTAAATTATTAATTGACAATGAAACTATTTCTGGTGCTTTGGTGTCAAGGTTAAAAGATAAACTGTCTCCACCTGAATAGGAATTTCTAGCCAAGTCTGTTCCCGAAACTGTAGATGTTACGATTCCATTATAAGTAGTTGAAACTACCCAAGGATAAGTCCAAACACTGGCTGAGGAAGTTGGAGACATTACAGCATTTGTTATTACATTAGCAATACTAATTGTTGGAGTGACTGCCATTGGCTCACTAAAAGTTGCAGTAATAGTAACTTGATTACTGTTTGTAATTATATTACCTGAATTTGTATCGGCAAGTGATACTGTTGGTAGAATGTTATCGACAATATAGGTGATACTATCTGTTCCAGAATAAGAATTTCCAGCCAAATCTGTTCCGGTTACGGTAGCAGTTACCTCTCCATTAAATGAATCAGGAACATTCCAATCATAATACCAAACCGATGTAGTTGAAGAGGTCATAGTTAAGTTACTTACCTGCCCACTAATTGAAATTTTTGGACTTGAAGACATGGCTTCATTAAAAGTTGAAATTATTCTCAAAGTCTCAGTCCCATTTATATAGTTTGATGAAATGTTATCACTTAATGTAACAGTTGGCGCATTTGTGTCTAGGCCATTTAATTGGGAAGATTCTAAAACTTTATTGTAATATTTAATTGATTGAATATGTCCAAAGAAAAGATTAAGGGGAGAAGCTGTTCCTTTAAAGCTCGCTGCCTCTGAACCTGTACCAACATAACCAAAGCGCGGGGTCTCGTTATCACTACCATTAGAAATTGGTGCAAAAGTACCTGAATGGGTATAAACTAGGTTTCCATCAATATAGTATTTTAACCCCCCTGATACATTAGCTTTGAAAGTAACAGCAACATTATGCCACTGATTGTCTCTAAGATCAGAAGTATTTACGGCATGCGTATCAAAGGTAGCATCAGAATTTGTAAAATGAAAAGCTAACTTTCCTTTAGCTGAAGTGTTCTGGTCCGAGCCAACCGAAAAACGAAAAACAGCTGATCTATCAAAGGAAAGAAGTATTCTTTCATCATTGTTAGCTCTGTCTGTAGTTGACCTTGAATCAACTTTTATTCTAGCAAAAATTGTTAACTCCTCAATTTTATCTGATCCACCACTGACATAATTTAGATTTGATATAGCAATCCCTCCAGCTTTTTGAGTGATACCATTAAAGAACATTGCGTTTTGGTTAGTGTCGTAATAAACATTATCTGTATTTGTTATTTCTCCATGATTACCATTTCCGCTTAAGTCATTTACAGTTTTATTATTATTTGATGTTGCTTGTCCATTGTATGAGTTTGTATTTGAAATATCATAATCGATTAATAAGTTGCTGTTTAAACTTATACTTTTAGAAAGAGCAGTAGAATTACCAGCCCTATCGTAAATATTGTTTTCAGCTATTGAAATAGTTAATGTTTCTGTGCCAATTGCATAACCTGAAAAAGAAATATCTAAATTATAGGTGCTGCTCCCTATCTTTGAAATACTAGAAGGATTTGCACTTGTTAAACTTATTCCAGATCCACCTGATATTGAAAGTAAAAAATCAGAAGTAGTTAAAGTATTAGTGGCCAAGCCATTTAAAATTTCAGTGAAAACTTCTTCATCAAAAGTGATACTTACTACTGAGTTTTTTTGATTTATTGTAGCCCCTGAAATTTGATATGCGCTATTGTCAATAGTTAAAGTTAAACTTTCTGTTCCCGAGTAAGGATTACCGTATAAATCCGTTCCCGATACAGTAGCTGTAATTGAGGAAGTTGAGGAGCTCGTATTAAAATTATATTTCCATATTTTATTGTCATTTCCAGCTGACATACTAATATTTGCTCCTAGACCAGTTAATGATATAGTTGGGGTTGCACTCATTGACTCCGAAAATGTAGCTGTAATTGTAACATTAGAAGAAGGTGAAAGAATATTATCACTATCAGAACTTATAAGTGTAACAGTAGGGGATACATTATCAAACTGAAAAGTTGTTGATGAGGCCAAATTAGAATTACCTGCAAGATCAACTAAAGTATTTTCCGAAATTGTAAGAGTCACAATACCTGAGTAAACACCATTTGCCGAAATAAATCCACTAAATGTTATATTATCTACAGAAACATCCTCTGTTATTGTGAAAATATCTGAGGGTGTTATAGTAACATCAGAAGCTGTAAAACTATTAGCATCAATTGCCTCATTAAAGACAACAGTAATTGTATTAGTCTCGGTTGCGCTTATGCGGCCTGGACTAAGACTGTTAGATATTGTTGTAGAAATAATATAGGGCTTTTGATTATCTAGGCTATAAGAAAGACTCACCGTTCCTGATATTGAATTGCTTGCCAGATCTGTCCCTGAAACAGTAATTGTGGGGCTGCTAGATGTTGATGATACAGTCCAAGAGTATTGCCAATTGGACAGTTCAGTTTGATAGTTGGGTGATTTAATTACGAAATAGGTTGTCTCCCCTGCACTATATCCAGGCGTATATTCTGGGGTTGTAGCGAAATACCACCAAAAATCAGAAGCCGTTTTACTGCCCAATTTTATTTCACTTACTTGATAATCCACTCCATCAATCTCAAGATAATAATTAAGTAAATTTCCTGACTGTACATTTGCTCCTAATATATCATCCCAATCATTACTTCCAACTGCAATCATATTGTAACCATAATCACTGAGTGTAAGCTGTGCTGCCTTTCTAATTAAAGTATTCGTTGAGACTAGTGACATCGTAGCATTTGAAATTTGGCCAGAAATAGAAATAGTTGGGGATTCTGTCATTGGCTCACTAAACTGCGCCGTTATTGTGACACTATTTGATTGCGCAACAGCAGTACCACTGACTGTAGAGGATAAACTCACTGTAGGTTGAACGTTATCGATGTGTAGTCTTTTATGTTTTAAAGCTGTAACATTTTCAATTTGAGCATTGTATGGATTACCTGCTAAATCACTTCCGGTGATTGAAATAGATACAGTCCCAGAGGTAATTGAAGCTGGGGGAGACCACCCATAAGTCCAAGTTGAATCTCCGTTGCTATTGTTTGTACTTACATAAGTCAATGGAACTACCTGACTATAATTTAGTGGCGAAATTCCAACTATATTTAGCTGAGGGCTGGATGCCATATCCTCTGAAAATCTTACAGTGTAAGTTACTGTTCCAGAACTTGTTGTTATATAATCCTGGTCAGTAGACGTAAATCCATATACTAATGGATTTACATTGTCTACGCTTAGAGTTATACTCTCTGTGCCAGAATAGTCATTTCCACTAAGATCTTGACCAGATACTGTAGCAGATATTGAATTGAGGACACTGGATGTAGTGTAGCTGTAAGTGTAGGAATTAGTTCCAGAAATCTGAGTCATGTAAGCATTATTAACTAGAGTTTTACCTTTTAGTAAAACATCTAAATTCCCATTACTCCCGGATGCACCAGGAGTAAATTCAGGAGTAGTAGAAAAATAAACCCAACTTTGAGATTGATTATTTAATGAGGTTAAAGTGTAGGTCACCCCAGAGGAAATCACTTCGAATGTATAGCCAACAATACTATTTGAATTTCGAGTCAACTGATCAAACCTCCTGTTCTGCACATTAATACCAATCTGATTACTACTATAATCTGCAATATGAAAAGTGACAGGAAGATCATTTTCTGTTATAGTTATAGTTGGAGAGGGAGACATTGTCTCAGAAAAATTGGCTGTAAACGTTACTACATCTGAATTTGCTAAAAGATTATTATTATCATTTTCTGTTATTAATACTGAAGGAGCTGAATTATCCCCTACTGTGAATGTAATACTATCAGTTCCAGAATAAGCATTACCAGCCAAGTCAGATCCAGATACACTGACAATAGCAGTACTAGAGTTAGTTGAGGCTACCACCCAAGGATATGTCCATACTGCTCTAGTTGAAGAACCATTTTCAACACCAGTCACTATCAAATTTTTAAATCTAAATCCATAAGAACCCGCCCAATATTCTCCCTCATTCAACTGATGAAGCTCAACTCTAATTTTATTTGCATTATTTGGTATAGATAAACTTGTTTGGTATGTTTGAAGAGTACTGCTACCTGTGAGTGTCCCCGAATTGCTATCATTAGCAGAAATATGTGAAGATCCATTATAAAATTTTAAAACAACTTTCCCGGTGTCAGCGGTGAAATTTTTATCGTAATCAACTGTAAGATTGACTGAGGAAGTTCCAGGTGTTATATTAAAGTCTTTGTATATATATTGATTGTCTATATAACTAAATTCTAGAGCATTATTAAATAGATATGGATTCGAATTGGTATTGAATCTCCCTGAAGAACTCACCCAACCATTATTTTGTTTTAAAACAATATCATTGCCTGGCAACATTAATGCATTTGATATCTCACCAGTGATACTTATTGTTGGAGTGGATGACATTGCTTCGCTGAATGTAGCTGTAATTGTGACAACATTCGAACTGTATACCAAATTGTCCGAATCTGAATCTGTAAGGGATACTGTTGGAGATGTATTGTCCTGGTTTTGAGAAAACGAAGAAATAGAGATTAGTATCGCAAATGCAACTAATCTTAGTAATAACTTGATTTTTTTTATTTCTTTTGATTCCAAAACCAATTTCTAGTTAATTCAGACAAAAAAGTCAAAAAAAATCTCACAAAATGTCTTAAGTGAACCTAACTTTTTTTGACTCAATTATCACAAATAATTTCGAATAAAGTAAAATTACGATAATTATCTCTATTTGGCTGATTTTTAGTGTATGAAAGGAATTTGAAAACAAAAAAAGCCTTCCAATATTATGGAAAGCTTCTCACTGGTTGTAAAAGTAAATGATTACTTTACAACACACAACATCTTAAATCGTAAGTACCCAAAATTATAACATAAAAC
>ENA-OSEY01001687-OSEY01001687.1-marine-metagenome-genome-assembly--contig:-NODE-1687-length-14978-cov-9.669888_pt1 | contig 14978 bp, 15 predicted proteins | sample MGYA00248465_ERZ534230 | MGnify/ENA primary metagenome ERZ534230 (study PRJEB26409, sample SAMN06344110) | marine metagenome | isolation source: Sea water from surface | place: Atlantic Ocean:Southern...
GCCAAAACTACTAAATTTCTGGGCGAAAGCCTAGAAATTTATGTGGTTCTCTTCCAGAAAAACCTAGAAAATAAATAAAACAGTATAACCCCAACAAAATAGTTCCATTCCAACGCATGCTTAAAGTGCGTATTTCCTTTGCTGACAAGTAAAGGTAAACTCAAAATTGCAACTGTTGCTAAAATAGTTACTAAAATAATTTTTAAAATTAAAATTTTATTATTTATTAAATTAAGTAACTGAGATTTTAATTTTATTAAATGATAAACTAATATTCCTTGGGCAATAATTTCGAAGATGATGAATAGAAGTAAAATTACTCTTCTAAAAAGTTTATATAATTGAATATCAAATTTAATTCCTAAAAATATTGAATGAATAACCAAAAAAAATGCCGATAAAATGCCAAAAGTTTTAAATTTATAACTAATATTTGTAGATCTGTATTTATTGATGAGTAAATTATTATTTATCCAGTAATAATAAAGTAATATAGCAGTGACTATCATTGCAGGTTTAAATATCAAATATTGAGGATAAGTACGTGACGCTCTGCTTATTGATAAGCTTCCGTCAAGATAAGGAATAGTGAATGCTGATCTCCCAATCATATCAACTTTAAAAATTGTATTATCTAAAATAAGAGGGTTTTGAGAAATTAGTAGACAAAGGTTTATTGCTATAAGTGGTAGAAAAAAGATCCACAAACTCAATTTCCGGATTTGAGTTATTTCATTCATAAATATTTATTTTTGATTATTTTTTTTTATTTCTTTTTCTAGCTCTTCTTTTTTTTGAGCCGATTTTTCTTCTGCCACGGTGCTTTTTTGGATAACCCATATTTTTGCCTCCTTTTTTATATCTTAATAAGTTAAGTTGTATATAAAGTTCAATTATACTTATTTTATGAAAAAGTCTACTAGCACATTTTTAAAACACCCAACAAAAGATAATGTAAATCGATCTGCTAATCCTCCTGTTACTAGAGCATCCACCATTTTATTTAAAACAATGCAAGAAATGTATAAGCATGAGCTAAAAATCAAAAAACATAAAAAAATAACTCATTATACGTATGGAAGATATGGCAGTACAACAACAATAGAACTAGAGAATATTTTAAAAGAATTAGAGCATGCTTATCATGTTTTTTTAACGGGAACAGGGTTTGGTGGAATAGCTTTAGCTTTGATGTCTTTATGTAGACCTGGAGACGAAATTATAGTTTCAGATAATGTTTATGGACCAACCAAAGAAATTTCTCAAGAACTTATGAAGGAGTTTAATGTAAATGCAAAGTTTTATAATCCAGAGTCATTTGAGGATTTAAAATCTAAAATTTCAAAAAAAACCAAGATGATTTTGGTTGAAAATCCTGGAAGCAATACTTTTGAATTTCAAGATTTATCAAAAATAATTCAATTAGCTAAAAGAAGAAAAATTTTTACTTTGTTAGATAATACATGGGGAACACCACTTTATCTGAAGCCATTGAAATTAGGTTTCGATATGTCTTTTTGCTCTGCTACAAAATATTTTTCAGGTCATTCGGATGCTATGGGAGGTTCTCTGGCTGTAAATAAAAAAGTTTTTAAAAAGATTATGTTCTTTTATAAATTGTCGGGTTACAGAATGTCAGCTGATGAGGCTTATTTGATCATTAGAGGTTTAAGAACTTTAGATACAAGATTAAAACAACATAGTGAGAACACAAAAGCTATTATTGCTTTTCTAAAAAGACAAAAGAAAATAAAAGAAATTCTTTACCCTCACAATCCCTCTTCAAAAAATTATAAACTTTGGAAAAAATATTACTCTGGAGCAACTGGTTTGCTTTCAATCGTTATTAAAAGCAAAAAAAAGTCCTCTGTAATACAATTTGTTAACTCTTTAGAATTATTTGGCATAGGATATAGCTGGGGCGGTTTTGAAAGTTTAGCTATACTTCAAGATTTAAAAAATAATAAAAAGGATGAATATTTGAAAGGACGTCAATTTTACCGATTTAATAAAGATGAATTTATTGTAAGATTACATATTGGTTTAGAAGATCCGAAAGATTTAATTAATGATCTTAAAAATGGTTTAAAAAAAATCAAGTAATGAAAAATTTTTTTCCTAATAAAACTGCATTCTATGCTTTAATAGCAGCATGTTTCGTTGTCTGCGTAACTATGGGTGTCAGACAAACATTTGGACTTTACTCAAGTGAATTTGAGACAACTGGAGGAACGTCAAATACAGAATTTGGATTAGCGGTTGCAGTTCACGCAATTTTTTGGGGAATTTTTACTCCAATTTTTGGAAGAATTTCTGACAGATTAGGTGGATATGTTGTAATCGTTCCTGCTTTAATTTTCTATTCGATATCAATGCTACTAATGGGAAATAACTTCATTTCAGGCATGTGGTTACAAATTAATTTAGGATTACTTGTTGGTTTGGGTTTAGCAGGAGCTGCTGGAACCATTCTCACTCCAATGATTTCAAAACATTTTCCAAATGAAAATAGAAGTAAAGCAGCAGGTATTGTTACAGCTTGTGGAGGTTTAGGAATGTTTATTTTTCCTATTCTCGCAAATATTTTTAAAAATGTGTCTACCTGGCAAATGTCTTTTATTATTTTTTCTATTATTTTATTTCTTATGTGTATACCTGGTTTTTTTGTAAAACTTCCTAAAACTCAAGTGTCAAATTTAAATACCAACATTGACAATCGAAGCTTAAAAGAAGTTTTAAAAGAGTCTTTCGCCCACAAAGGATTTAGATTATTAATTTTAGGATTTTTTGTTTGTGGTTTTCAAATTACTTTAATAGCTACTCATGTCCCAAGATATGTTCAAGATAAAGGGTTAGCAGATTGGACAGGGATGGCTATTCTAGCATTGATTGGTTTTTTTAATATTATTGGTACATTAGTAATGGGCTATTTAGGAGATAAATATAGTAAAAAGATACTTTTAAGTGGGCTTTATTTCTTAAGAGGGATAACATTAATTCTATTTATTTTTTTACCAGCCTCAAATTTGTCTGCTGTGTTGTTTGGTACATCTTTCGGTTTATTATGGCTCGCTACTGTACCAGCTACTAACGGTATCGTTGCTCAAATTTTTGGAACAAAAAATCTAACTCTTCTTTTTGGTATTGTATTCCTTAATCATCAATTTGGATCATTTCTGGGTGCTTACCTTGGAGGTTATTTTTACGATCAATTTGGAAGTTTCGATTATGCTTGGTATTTAGCTATAGTTTTATCATTTGTTGCCACAGCTCTTCACCTTCCAATAGACGAAAAGCCTTTGGTAACTGTGGATAAAACTATCTAAGGTTGTAAATTGAGTCCCTAAGTGAATCAAAAGTGAATCAAAACGTGAACATCATTTATTTACAACTCAAAATTGTGGATAATTTTTTTATTTAATCATTTTAATTTTTTTAATAGGCTTTAGATAACAAAGGAGAAAATATGTTTTCATCAATTCTAGGAAAAAAGTTAGACAAGTTTCACTTACTTAAACACCCATTTTACCAAGTTTATTGGAACGAGGGAAAATTAACTAGAGAGATTATTAAAGATTATGCTGAGCAATACTATCAGCACGTTAAAGCCTTCCCAAGATATATCAGCGCAACACATTCTATATGTGAAGATATTGAAAAAAGAAGAATTCTTTTGGAAAACTTACAAGATGAAGAAAACAAAGATGGAGATCATCCTAAGCTGTGGAAAAATTTTGCTAAAGCCTTAGGAGCTGATGAAAAAGAAATTGAAAAAGTAAAACTTGATTGGTTTACAAAAGATATGATTGATAATTTCTTTTCTCAAGCAAGAAAATCATACGCGGAAGGTCTCGCCTCTTTATACACTTACGAGCGACAAATTCCAGAAATAGCAGAAACAAAAATTCAAGGTCTTAAAAAATTTTATGGGGTAAGTTCAAAAGAAGGTCTGGAGTTTTTTGAAGCGCATAAATCGGCTGATGTAATTCATAGAGCTGAGTGTGAAAAGCTATTAGATAGTTTATCGAAAGAAGAACAAGAAAAAGCGGAAATAGCTTCTTTATTAACTGCTAGATATCTTTGGAATTTTTTAAGTGGAATGACCTCTAAGCATAGACTTAAACAAGCTGCTTAGAAATTTAAAGATTGAGAAAATAATTAAATGCAGGAACTGCTTGAAGTAATAACTTTAGCATATAAAAAATTATCAGCGCAAAATATTGTATTATTTTTATTACTAATAAAAATTATTTTTTGTGCATTAGGTGGGTTAATAGTCACTTACGTTCACTCTAAGTTCAGCTACAAATGGTTGCGTAACAATTTTAATATCTATGTTGGAATAACTTTGCCTGTGATTGGCTTGGTTATTACTACAGTGATTGGGTCTAATATCGCGTTAAGTATCGGAATGATCGGTGCATTATCCATCGTAAGATTTAGAACTCCAATAAGAACTCCTTATGAATTAGTTCATTATTTTAGCTTACTTACTATTGGAATAAGTGCCAAGGTCGATCTGAGCATAACAGTAGTTTTAATAATACTTTTGTCAATATTACCTTATTTCATCAGACGTTTTTCATTAATAAAAGATAATTCATCAGGAAGTGATGGGAAATTATCACTAAACTTTCATGGTCTGATGAAGGAAAATGATTTTAAGAAAATTACCAGTGATAAAAACATTAGAAATTACTCAGTAAAAAACGAGGGTGACAAATATGATATATCTGGTTTTATGATTTTTGATAAGTCAGTCGATAAAGATAAATTTTTAAATGAATGGTCATCCAAGATAAATAGTTATAATGTTGATCTTGATGAGAATAATTAAATGTTTTTTAATCACACAATTTTTTATAGTAATTTTTTTATATTCTAATTCAGCTTTTTCAAAAAATTTAACTATTCCATCTTCAATTCAATTTGAGTTATCAAATTCTGAATATAATAAATATTTAAGAAGGTCTATGAGAGCCTACACTGATGGTGAAATTTATGGCGAAAAAAATATAAAAAAAAAATATAAGAAATGGGTCAAAGCAAAAATTTTAACAGATGAAAAATTGATTAACTCAGAGATAAGAATTTTAGGAGATTGGAAAGATCATCTTAGACCTCCATTAACAAGCCTAAAAGTAAAAATATTAGATGACAGTTTTAACGGAGTAACAAGATTTAATCTTTTTTTGCCTGAAACAAGAAAAGGTGAGAACGAGGTTTTTTGGACATTAATGCTTGACTATTTAGGATTTCCCTCACTTTACACAAGAATGGTAGAGGTAAATTTAAACGGGAATATTTATAAAGCAATTTTTCAAGAAGATGCAACGAAAGAGTTTTTAGAAAGAAATGATCTTACAGAGACAGTAATTTTAAAATCTAATGATTTTAGTTTTTATCTCAATAAAGAAGAAAAAGAAATTTACAATAACTTTTTCACTTCTTCATTTGTAATAGATAATAATAATTTTCTTAAAAACGATATTTCAAATTTTATTGCCTCAGAAGCTATAGCTTTGAGAGCCAATAAAGATTTTAATAAAAAAGTAATTAATGAAGATTTTTTTACCACAATTCACAAAAAATATGCTTACCATGGTTTAGCTACTATAAATCGAAAGTACATTTACATACCTTATAAGAAAATATTTGTACCACTTTATTATGATGGAAATGTTCAATTTTTGCCAGGAAAAACAGACTGTCAAAAAAAAGCAAATATTGAAATTTTATCAAGTTTTAAAAAAGATTTCAAAAATTTAACAAGTAAGAATTTAACCAGAATGCAAGAGTGTGTTTTAGGTGATGTACTCCACTTAAGTGAGAATAAAATAAATCAATTAAGAAATTCATTTCCCAATCAAACTTTAGATAACAAAAAAGATGTAAAGTATGAAAATATTAAGAATAAAATTATTAATTACCTAGAGAAAAATAAAGTAAATAAAAAAGAAATTTTAAAAAATAATGAAAAGGTAATAATTTATTCTTTTATCTTTAATGATAACTTTTATAGCTGCCAACTTAATATTAATAATAATGAAATTCTCATATGTAGTCAGATTGACAGTTTGAATTATAGTAAACTTATTTCAGAAAGTGGAAGATTTAAACTTACTGATAATTTTAAATCATTTCCAATAAACCTAGGTACGTTCAATAATGAAATGCCAATTATTTGGTTAGATAATGAAAACGATGAATTTAAAATTAATAAAAAAGGGACTTATTATTTTATAAAGCAAGATATAAAAAACAAAAACTTAAAATTTGATTTTTTAAATAGTGAAGCTAAGCTTTTTATTCAAGGTAATTTTGAAAATGTAAATTTTGAATTTAATAGAGAGTTCAATTTTCAAAAAGATAAAATTAATGAAATCAGATATGATAAAAATTTATTAACTGGTTGTGTAAATTTCTTCGACACTAATTTTAAAAATATAATCCTTAAAAGCTCAGATATGATCTGTGAAGATTCAATTAATATAAAAAACTCTTCAGGAATTATTAATAAAATTCAAATAGATAATTCTTATTTTGATGCTTTAGATTTAGATTTTTCTAAAATTAAAATAAATGATTTAAAAGTAAATAATGCCAAAAATGATTGTATAGATTTTTCTTTTGGCGAATATGAAATAATTAATGCAAACTTAAAAAATTGTGGAGATAAAGGTTTATCAGTTGGAGAAAGATCAAAGTTAAATATGCATAACGGTGTCATAATGTATAGTAATATTGGTATAGCATCTAAAGATGACGCAATAACAAATGTAAAAAATGTAGCTATGAATAATATGAATATTTGTCTTGCTGCATATAACAAAAAAAAAGAATTTAAAGGATCTAAACTGAATATAAAAAGTCTTAACTGCAATCAATATAATACTCTTAAACAACATGATAGATTATCAGAGATCAATATTTTAAAACAAAATTAATTTTAATGAATATTCCCCAAGATAATCAAAAAAGACACGAAATAAAGTTTATAATTAATAAAAAAGAAAAAATTAATTTTATAAATAAAAATCATTTAAATAAAATTTTTCCAGATAGAATAGTTGAAAGTATTTATTTTGATACAAAAGATTTACAATTCTTTAGTTTAAGTGAGGAGGGAGTAACGCCCAGATTTAAGATAAGACTGAGAGGTTACAATAACGAAAAACCAAGCAATTTAGAGATTAAAAAAACAAAAAATTATCACAGAGAAAAAATTGTTTTAAAAAATTTTCAATTTAATAGCTTTGAGCTTCACAAAACTTTAAAAAGTATGGGAATAAACAATATTGTTGATCAAAAAATTAGAGTAAAATATTTAAGAAGCTATTACGAGTTAAAAGATCTTGGTAGAATTACAATGGATGAAAATATTGAATTTTTTAATCCATCAAAAGAATTTAGAAATCCAAAAAAAATAAACAAAATAATTTTAGAGGTCAAAATCCAAAGAAAAGAAATTGATAAAAATCACGTTGAAAAAATAATTAATCTGAAAGAATCTAGGTTCTCTAAATATTGTGTTGGAATAAATTGTTTAAGAAATTCGAATTGATTTGATTTAATAATTGATTTCATTTAAAAACTTATAGATGGAAATTTATCTTCCTATAGTTCAAGTTCACATAGATATAATCACAATTTTATTTATAAGTTTTGCAGTCGGAGTTCTCTCAGGTTTATTCGGTGTTGGCGGAGGCTTTTTAATGACACCATTTTTAATATTTTTGGGAATACCACCAGTTTATGCAGTTCCAAATGAAATAAATAATATATTAGCAACTTCAGTATCTGGATCAATGACGCACTGGTTTAAAAATACTTTGGATTATAAAATGGGCATGATGATAATTATTGGTGGTGTTCTGGGAACTATTTTAGGTATTATTACATTTACTTTTTTTAAAGAAACTGGGAAGTTAAGTCTAATTATTTCATTATCTTACATGTATCTTCTTGCAATTATTGGTACGTTGATGCTCATTGAAGGAGCCAAAGAAATTGATCGAGCTAGAAAAAAATTAGTTTTAAAACAAAAATTACATACTCACTATTGGATACATGGTTTACCTTTTAAACTTAGATTTCCAAAGTCAAGACTTTACGAGAGTGCTTTTACGCCAATCTTGCTTGGTGTTATAGTGGGATTTGTAGCAGCATTAATTGGAGTGGGAGGTGCTTTTTTAATGGTGCCTGCAATGATTTATTTAATAGGTATGCCAATAAAATTTATACCCGGAACATCTTTATTTGTAACAGTTTTTATAAGTGCATTAGTTACAATATTACATGCATTTAATTATGGCTCTATTGATTTGATTTTAGTTATAATCTTAGTAATAGGATCGATAATTGGAGTGCAAGTAGGTCAGAAAATTGGACAATATTTAGATAGCTCACATTTAAAAACATTATTTGCCATGTTGCTATGTGCTGTCGCAATAGCGATTGCCTATGACACTTTTTTTTATGAGGGCGTAAGGCAATTAAAAAACGCCGAAATCGTGAATTTCGAAAATCTCAATTTTTTTTCAAAATTTATCTCAAAATTATCAGATAATAATCCACTTCTTTACGGATCAATGGCAATACTTATAGCTATTGTTTTAGGTGTTATAGGTGCTGGTGGCAGACAATTATTGAGCAAGTATAGGTACGTTTTTTTAATTAAAAAAAATTAGATTAAAGTTCTTATTAATCCAAAAATTGAAACTACAATTAAAAAGTAGAGAACATATTTTTTATAATTTTCTTTTGAACTTCCAGTAAATAATTTTGTTCCTAAAAACACCCCGATTGGAACAATAAAAATCAAAGGTATAGTTCTTAATATCAATTTGTAATTCAAAATATTTTCAAAGTATGCCAAAAATAATGCATATAAATCTGTAAAGAAAAATAAAGCAGCTAAAGACGCTCTTATAACAGCAGGCTCAGCAGCTATGATTAAAAAATAAAGAGCAATAGGTAAACCAGCTAGTGTTCCAAACCCATTAACAGTTCCAGCTACACCACCAACAAAAAATTTTGATAAATTGTGATTAAGTTTCTTATTTTTATAACCTTTTAATAATAAAAAAGCGAAAATAAGAACTGTTAAAGATATAATTAAATGAGTAATTTTTGGGTCAAGAATTGATAACAAATGTATTCCTAATGGTGTTCCTAGTAGAACACCTAACAGTAAGTATAATACGAACTTCCAATTAATCTTTTTCCAAATACTTGGTATCATGAAAAAACTAGCAATAATTTCTAATAAGAGAATAATAGGGACTATTTCTTTTGGAGGTAAAATAAAAGACAATAAAGAAACACTAGATGCAGAAAAACCAAATCCACTGAAACCTCTTACAAATGAGGCTAATAGAATTACACCGCAAAAAAATGTAAAATCTTTTAGTTCTAAATCTATTAACTCTAAGAGTTCCATAAAGCTTTACCTTAATTTAATTCTACTTTACATAAAACTAATTTAAATGATATGAAGAAATGAATACTAATTATAATGAAAATTTATGCACAAAAAATCATCTAATAGAAGTTTTGGAATACTGTTTTTTTTAGTTTTTTTAGGTTTTGGTTTATGGCCACTTACAAAAGAAATGAGTCCAAATATTTATCTAATTATAATTTCTGTGATTTTTCTAATTTTAGGTTTATTAAATTCTAAATTGCTATCACCATTAAATAATCTTTGGATTAAATTTGGAGAAATATTAGGAAAAGTAATAGCGCCAATTGTTATGGCAGTTGTTTATTTTTTAATACTTACTCCAATAAGTTTATTAGTAAGATTATTTGGTAAAGATTTGATAGAAATGAAATTTAACAATAATGTTAAAAGTTATTGGATTAAGAGAAAAAAACATTTAGGAACAATGGATAAGCAGTTTTAATGATTGATTTTTTAAAAGAGTTTTGGGAATTTTTAAATGAGAGAAAAAAATATTGGTTATTACCAATCATAATTGTTCTTGCATTATTTGGTGTTTTAATTGTTTTGAGCCAAGGGTCAGCAGTAGCTCCATTTATATATACAATTTTTTAAGTGACTTCTATTTTAGGAATATCAGCTTTTTATCACGACAGTGCAGCAGCGTTAGTAGTTGATGGAGAGATTATTGCTGCAGCGCAAGAAGAAAGATTTTCAAGAAAAAAACATGATCCAGGTTATCCTTTTAATGCAGTTAATTATGTTTTAACTGAAGGTAAATTAAAGCTAAATGAAGTTGATCACATAGTTTTTTTTGAGAAACCATTTTTAAAATTTGAACGATTGTTAGAAACGTATATGGCTTTTGCACCTAGAGGTTTCAAATCTTTTAGTCTTTCAATGCCTCTTTGGTTGAGAGAAAAACTCTTTCAAAAAAAATTTTTATTTGACAAATTAAAACAACATGATGAAAACTTTAAGGACATAAAAAAAATTAAATTTTCAGAACATCATTATAGCCACGCCGCAAGTGCATTTTATCCTTCACCATTTGAAAATGCAGTTGTTTTAACATTAGATGGAGTTGGTGAGTGGGCAACAACAACTGTTGCTATTGGAAAAAAAAATAAATTAGAAATGATAAAAGAAATTTATTTTCCACACTCGTTAGGATTACTTTATTCTGCATTTACTTACTATACTGGTTTTAAAGTGAATAGCGGTGAATACAAAGTTATGGGATTAGCACCATATGGAAAGCCAAAATATAAAGATTTAATTATTCAAAATCTTATGGACCTCAAAGAGGATGGATCATTTAAATTAAATATGAAATTTTTTAATTATGCTACAGGTTTAACAATGACCAATAAAAAATTTTCCGATCTTTTTGGCCACCCCGTGAGAAATCCAAAAAAAGATTTATTGGAAGATTTCCATATGGATATTGCAGCATCTATACAATCAGTAACAGAAGAAATTGTTATTAGAATTACAAAAAATATTGCTAGTGAATATAAAATTAAAAATCTATGTTTGGCCGGAGGCGTTGCATTAAATTGTGTAGCTAACGGAAAGATATTAAGACAAAAAATTTTTGATGATATATGGATACAACCTGCAGCTGGAGATGCAGGCGGATCTTTAGGCGCAGCTCTAGCATACTGGCATCATGAATTAAAAAAACCTAGAGAAAATTTCCAAGATCAAATGAAAGGGGCTTACTTAGGCCCTAAGCTTTCAGAAAAAAATGTTGAAGATCAACTTAAAAAATTAAAAGCTAGATACACCAAAAAAAGTTCAAGCGAAATTTCATCAATTGTTGCTAAAGAGTTATCCAACGGTAAAACAGTAGGTTGGTTTCAAGGTAGAATGGAGTTTGGACCTAGAGCGTTAGGAGGACGATCAATTTTAGCCGATCCAAGATCTGATAAGATGCAAAAAGAATTAAACTTGAAAATAAAATTCAGAGAGAGCTTTAGACCTTTTGCACCTTCAGTTTTAAGAGAAGAAGTTAGCAATTGGTTTGAACTTAACTATGATAGCCCTTACATGCTTTTAGTTTCAGATGTAAAAAGAGAAAAACAAATAAACATGTCTGAAAAGGATAAAAAACTTTTTGGAATAGATAAACTGAACATTAAAAGATCTAGTATTCCCGCTATTACACATGTTGATTATTCAGCTAGAATTCAAACAGTTCATAAAGAAACTAATTTAAAATACTATAACTTAATAAATGAATTTAAAAAAATTACTGATTGCCCAGTTTTAGTAAATACTTCATTCAATGTTAGAGGAGAACCAATAGTTTGTAGTGTTGAGGATGCTTTCAATTGTTTTATGGGTACAAACTTAGACATACTAGCAATAGAAAATTATTTATTGATAAAAGATGATCAAGATAAATCATTGCTAAAGGATTATAAAAATAAATTCGAATTAGATTAATTTAAATTTAAAATTGTGACGGGATCAAGTTTTACTTCAAACCAATTTAATCTTATATCTAAGTGCGGCCCAGTTGCTCTTCCACTTTGACCAAGAGTTCCAACTATTTGACCTTGTTTAACTTTTTGACCAACTTTAACATTTATATCTTTCATGTGCATAAAAAGTGTGCTGATACCGTGTCCATGATCAAAGATCACAGTGCCTCCCGTAAAATACATATCTTTATGTACCAAAGTTACTTCGCCATCCATCATAGCTTTTACAGGTGTTCCCTCAGGAGCATGAAAATCTATTCCATAGTGAGGTCTTCTTGGTTTTCCATTCAAAATTCTTTGACTACCATAAACTCCTGTAACTATATATTTATCTAATGGATATATAAATTTATCTTTAAAATACTCGTAAGATGTATTTATTGCTCTAGCCTCACCAATTAATTTATTATCTTTTTTAATTCTCTCATAAACTTCAGGAGGCGGTGTTACTTTTTTCGGAGGCAATCCATCTATTCTTTGAATTTTATAATCTCTTTTAAATACTTTCTTTACGATATTTTTTTCCCCAGCGTTATTTATGATTTTAATTCTAACATCGTTTTTTCTGTCTCTATCCAATCCAAAAGCAAAATACCCATCCTTTGAGACTCTAACTTTTCTTTTATCGATAAAAACTTTTGCTCCAGGTTTAGTTTTTCCTAATATAAACGAGCCTTGTTTAAAATCTCCTTTAAATTCTAAAGCATAAATGTCTAAAGAATTTAAGACAAGAATTAAAATTAAAAAAAGTAATTTACAATTATATTTCATTTTTGATTAAGTTAAATACTAGTGAATGTCCTTTATTAGATAAATGCATTGGATCAAATTTGTAAAATAAAGATTTTGGATTAGAATGTTTACAAAAATTATTTGTCAAATCTTGATAGTAAACTTTTAAATCTTTTAGAATTAAGTTTATTTTATTTTGAGGAACTAGGTTTTCATTAGAACAGTTCCTTGTTTGGAATTCATAAGGAAGTATGAACACTTTTAAATCTATATTTTCTCGATTTAATTTTTCATTTAAATTTGAGATATAATCTTTCATATTACTTAGATCAGTTTTTTCGTAATTTTTCTTAATATTCTTAAAATATCTTTTTGATGGATCGCTTATAGTTCCCTTAAAAAACATATAAAAATATGACTTACTACTCAAAAAAGCATTTAATTTGTTAATTAATGAATTTTTTTTAATTGAAATATTTTCATGATTTAAATTTTTATTTTGAGTTAAGTCTAAAATACTTTGACCTCCATAAATATCATTTAAAGTAATAAAATAAAAAACTTTTTTAACATTATCAAAATTATCGACTTTATCTATATTAGCTTGAAAGTGTTTAATATTGTAACCAGGTACCGAACTATTATAAAAATTAAGATTTGTAAAAAACTCTCTAAGTTTTCCAATAAATGTTTTTTGCTCAGGAATTCCATTTCCAAAAGCAGTACTATCACCAATTATAAAAATTGACTTATTATTTTTTTTATAAAAAAAATCCTTTGATGGAACTCTAAAACCGTATTTATCAATATAAATTTTTTGACCAAAGTGAATACCAGAACTGTTAGGTAACATTTGATGAATATCTTCATTAGTAATTATTAATCCTGGCTCTATCCCCTTTAAATTAGATAATTTAAAAAAATTTGAAACCAATTCTAAAAAAAAAATAAAAACTACAATTATAGTAATATTTGCTAGGATCACTTTTTTCATTCTAAAAAAATAGAATATTTATATCAGTATATATTAAATCTATTGCAACTGCTAATATAGCTAATAAACCCAACCATGCTATCCATTTATATTTTTTAATCCAACCAGAAATTAAATTAGCTGCTACTGCCATTAAAACAATAGATAAAACTAGACCAAAAACTAGTAAATGATAGTGATGACCTGCAGCACCTGCTACACCTAAAACATTATCTAAACTCATTGTCACATCTGCAAGTATTACAGTAAAAATTGCTTTTTTAAGATTTGAATTATCAACTTCAATTTTTTTTTCTTCAGTCTTATTTTGAATTACATCTCTATAAAGTTTGTAGCAAATATAAAGTAATAAAATACCTCCAACTAATCTTAAACCTGAGATTTGTAATAAATAAGCAGTAATAAAAGTAAAAATAATTCTTAAAACTACAGCTCCACCTATTCCCCAGAAAATTATTTTCTTCCTATTTGAATCTTCAAACTTTGAAGCAACCATCCCAATAATAATTGCGTTATCACCCGCTAAGACTAAGTCTATTAATAATATTTCTACCAATATAATTAGTTGCTCTGTCATAATGAAATTTATATTCTATTAATTGATGAACTATAAAAATATTAAAGTAGAAAAGCGAGAAAATTACGCAATTATCGAAATTGCTAACAATAAAAATAATAGTTTAGATCAAAAAACGCTTAATGAAATTGGTGATGCAACCAAAAATTTGAATAAATCAAAAGAGATTAAATGCATTGGTTTAATTGGAGGTCCAAAGTTTTTTTCGCCTGGAGCCGATATCAAAGAACTTGAAAAACTTGACTCAAAAAAAGCAAAAAAACAAAAACTTTTTTCTAAAGTTGATGATTTACAAAAAATCGATATTCCAATTATCTCATTCGTCGAGGGCTATGCATTAGGAGGTGGTTTTGAGCTTGCTCTCTCAAGTGATTTAATCATTGCAAGCTCCGAAGCGAAATTTGGTTTGCCTGAAATTAATTTAGGATTAATTCCAGGTATTGGTGGTACACAAAAAACAAAAAAATTTACTTCAAATCAAAATGTAAAATATTTAGCAATGTCAGGAGAAATTATTGATGCTGAAACTGCAATGAAGTATGGGATTGTTTCACAAATTATTCCTAAAGAAAATTTTAAAGAATTTACTTTAAACTTTTTAAATACAATCTCTTCAAAGCCAAAAAAATCACTTCAAGTTATTAAATATTTAGTCAATTCAGAAGATAATTTAAAAAAATCTTTAATAAAAGAGAGACAAGAGTTTTATAAATTGCTTGATAGTGAAAATAAAAAAATTGG
>ENA-OSEY01001688-OSEY01001688.1-marine-metagenome-genome-assembly--contig:-NODE-1688-length-14960-cov-19.546731_pt1 | contig 14960 bp, 14 predicted proteins | sample MGYA00248465_ERZ534230 | MGnify/ENA primary metagenome ERZ534230 (study PRJEB26409, sample SAMN06344110) | marine metagenome | isolation source: Sea water from surface | place: Atlantic Ocean:Southern...
CTTCAAGGGTCTGGGGATGTCGCCAACGTAGGCTTCCGTGGCGTCGTGCATCAGCCCCAGCATCTCCAGCTCAAGAAGCTCTGTCTTGGACATGCCCATCACCTCACCAAGGTTGCGGCAAACCTCACCGACTCGAAGGCTATGTTCGGCTACAGAGTAGAATGTCCTTGAATGACCTGCCCAACGACAGATCATTCCCAAAGCGTGTGCGATGTCTTCGATGACAATATCGTCCACTTTTGGGTCCAACGGCATGACGGGTTTCCCACTGTTCGTCGTTATCCAGTTGTTCATAGTGGTCACCTCCCACAGAGGTAAGAAGATAGGAAAAGAAATGCAGTTCAAGAGAACCGAAATATGCCGCCATTGCGGGGTTGAAAGCGAGTGGACGGACTTAGATTGCCCCGCTTGCGGAACGTACTACTACAAGGGTCTCATCAAACAGGTCCAACTCAACAGCATCGGCTACTTCCACCATGCGAAGAACGGGATCGGCGTGTGCGCCTTGCAGAACATACAGGCAGGAACGCTCATCGAGTCGTCACCAGCGTACTTGCAAGACGTCCTCGGATACGCTGCATTGACGTACGGCATTACGTTTGAGTCTTCACAAGGCGGCGAACCTATCCCAGGCAATCACATGTGGTTGCCCTGGTTCTTTGATCAAGCCAAAGCCTTGACCATTGGGTATGCCATGGCATTCAACCATTCATGGGAGCCGAACGTCTTCTTCTGCGCTCGTATCGACAAGGAGACAGGTCGATACTTCATGGACTTCGTTACCAGTAGGGACGTACGACAGAACGAAGAGCTGTGCATCCAGTATGGAGAGAAGGTTTGGTTTCACCCCTACACAAGGGAAGCGTGGGAGCGAGAAGAGCGCATCCGCAAGAAGCGAGAAGCCTTGGAAGCGAAAGAGAGAATTCCTATAAAAGTTGAAAATCAAACTTTGGCTTCAATTACTTATCAAAATTATTTTAAATTATATGATAAGATTTCTGGTTGTACTGGAACAGCAGTAACAGAATCTCAAGAATTTTACGAAATATATAATCTTCCAGTAGTTGTCATTCCAACTAATAAAAAAATGATAAGAAATGATTTTAATGACCAAATATTTAGAACAGAGACTGAAAAAAATGATGCTATCATTAGAAAGATAAAAGAGTGCCATCAAAAAGGTCAACCTTTATTGGTGTTTACCTCTAGTATTAATAAATCTGAAATATATTCAAATCTATTAAACAAAGAGAATATTAAACATGAAGTACTTAATGCTAAAAATCATGAAAATGAAGCTGAAATAATCGCAAACGCTGGCAAAGAAAATTCTGTAATTATAACTACCAGTATTTCTGGTAGAGGAGTAGACATTCAGCTTGGTGGAAAGAAAGGCTCAATTCCAGATGAAGAATTAAAGTTGAATAAAGAAAAAATTAAATCACTTGGTGGATTATTTGTAATTGGAACTGAAAGAATGGAGTCTCGAAGAGTTGACAATCAAGCAAGAGGTAGATCGGGACGTCAAGGTGATGAAGGAAATTCAATCTTTTATGTAAGTCTTGAAGATGATTTAATGAGAATTTTTGGATCAGACTCAATGAATAATATATTACAAAAACTTGGTCTTAAAGATGGAGAAAGTATTGATCATCCTTGGATAAATAAAGCTTTAGAGAGAGCCCAGCAAAAGGTAGAGGCTCGAAATTTTGACATAAGAAAAACATTAATTAAATTCGATAACGTTTTAAATGACCAAAGAAATGTAATCTTTAGTCAAAGAGAAGATGCCATGAATAGTGACACAATTTTTGATTATTCTAATAGTTTTTTAAACGAAATAATTGATGACCTTATTAGACTTAAAATAAAGAAAAAGTCCAATCCTAAAAGCACTGATTTTGAAAATAAACTTAAATCAATTTTAGGAAAGAATTTTATATATTCATACCTAGAGGAACTTACAAATTGTAGTGATAAAGACTTAAGGGAGTCATTAAATAAGAAATTTCAAGACTCCAGGGAGGAAAGAATAAAATTGTTAGGTAAAGATCAATCACAAGATATAGAAAAAAGAATTTTTTTACAAACTATTGATATAAATTGGAAATCCCACATTCAGTATTTAGAACAACTTAGACAAGTTATCGGGTTAAGATCTTACGGTCAAAGAGATCCTTTAGTGGAATATAAAAAAGAAGCATTTCACTTGTTTGAAAGTTTGTTAAATAGATTGAAACTAGATTTTACAACAATATTAATGAATCTAACTTTAGTTCAATCACAAACTAAAAACGTGGATAATGATGAAAAAAAAGAGAATTATAAAAAAGCATTTGATAAAAAAATAAGTAGAAACGAACCTTGCCCGTGTGGTTCTGGTAAGAAATATAAGCGATGCTGTGGAGCTTTATAAAAAGTAAAGAATCAATCCTATAACAAAAATTGTAAGTCCAACACCTGCAACAAATATTTTTTTGGATTTTAAAAAGTGATTAAAATTACTTTTTTCTAAATTTAGCGAACTTAATTCATTTAAATTACTCATAAATCCTTTACTTCTACCTATTTTTAAAAATTTATTTTTTCTACCATCAAATATTTCCTCTGGGGACATTTGTTTAAAATTTTCTAAATTTTTATTTAAAGCATTTCTAACATTTTCTAGTATCAAATCTTTGTCTCTATGCGCACCTCCAGATGGCTCTGGTATAATTTCATCTATTATCTCGAGTTCTAGTAAATCTTTAGCTGAAAGCTTCATCGCTTTAGCGGCATCAAGCATTTTTTTTGGATCTCGCCATAAAATTGTTGCACATCCCTCAGGAGAAATAACTGAGTAAATTGCATTTTCTAACATTAAAACTTTATTAGATGATGCAAGAGCAATTGCACCTCCCGAGCCACCTTCCCCAATAACAATTGCAATCGTTGGAACTTTTAATTTCATACAACATTCTATTGATTTTGCGATGGCCTCTGCCTGACCTCTTTCCTCAGCACCAACACCAGGATAAGCGCCCGGAGTATCAATAAATGATATGATTGGTATATTAAATTTATCAGCCAGCTGCATTAACCGAATAGTCTTTCTGTAACCTTCTGGCCTCATCATGCCAAAATTTCTTTTGATTCTTGAATCTAAATCCTCTCCTTTTTCCTGTCCAATAACTAAAACTGATAAACCATTAAACTTTGCAAATCCACATAGTACTGAAAGATCCTCGCCATAAAAACGATCCCCTGATAACGGGATGAAATCTTGAAACAAATTATCTATAAAAAATTTTGACTTCGGCCTATCCTCATGTCTAGCTACCATTGTAGTTTGCCAAGGGTCTAAGTTTGCATATACCATTTTTAATTTTTCATCTAACTCGTTTTGTATCTGAGAAATTTTTTGTGTATCTACTTCTGAGAGTCCGCTTTGATTATATGGATCTTTAAGTTTATCTAATTCATCTTCTAAATTCTTTATATCACTTTCAAAGTTAAGATAATTTTTCATATTCTATGATATTAACTATGGAAATTGACAACAAAATGTCAATGCTACTATTAATTATTTGACTTAGTTTTATGGGGGTTTTAGAAATTATTTATGTCTAAAAATTATCAAAATGTGAACAATCTAAAAATTTCAGAAGAATTGCTGTCATTTGTAAATAAGGAGTTACTAAAAGATTTAGATATATCTTCTGAAAAATTTTGGGAAGGTTTTGATAATGCTGTACATGATTTAGCACCTCAAAATAAAGAGCTGATCCAAATTAGAGAGAATTTACAAAAAAAAATAGATGATTGGCATATAAATAACAAAGGAAATGAAATCGAAATTGAGCAATATAAAAAGTTTTTAAAAGAAATCGGTTATTTAAAGGAGGAAGGACCAGATTTCAAAATAGAGACCAGTAATGTAGATGATGAAATTGCTAAAATTGCTGGACCACAACTAGTCGTTCCAATAATGAATGCTAGATACACTCTCAATGCAGCTAATGCTAGATGGGTAAGTTTATATGATAGTTTGTATGGTACAAATATTATTGAGTCAGAAGAAGGGGGGAGTGAAAGATACGACCCAAATAGAGGACAAGAAGTAATAAAATATGTCAGAGAATTTTTTGATAAATATATTCCAATTGATGGGACTAGTTGGAAAAATATATCTGCACTTAAAATAAAAGATAAAAATCTTATAATTTTAAAAGAAGATAAAGAGTATAAACTTAAAGATGAAAATAAATTTGTAGGTCACAGAGGTGATGTAAATAAGCCAACGGCAATAATCATAAAAAATAATAACCTGCATTTTGAAATTATTATTAATCCAAAAGCATTTAGCGCTGCTCATGATATAGCCGGAATAAGTGATGTGATAGCAGAGTCTGCGGTTTCTACAATTTGTGACAATGAAGATAGTGTTGCTGCAGTTGATGCTGAAGACAAAGTAGCATGTTACAGAAACTGGCTAGGTCTAATGAGGGGGGATCTAAAAGTACAATTCGAAAAAAATGGAAAAAAATTAGAGAGAAAACTTAATCCTGATAGAAGCTACATTTCTAAAGAAGGAAAAGGTCTTAAATTGCATGGAAGAAGTTTGCTATTAATAAGAAATGTAGGCCACTTAATGACCAATTCATCAATAATTTTAAATGATGGTAGCGAAGTGCCAGAGGGAATAATGGATGCTTTTATAACAACCACTGCTGCATTACACGACTTTAAAAAAAAGAAAAATTCAAGAACTGGATCAATCTACATTGTAAAACCAAAAATGCATGGACCAGATGAAACAGCATTTACCGACTTAATTTTTTCCAAAGTCGAGGAATTACTTGGCTTACAAAAGTATACTTGCAAAATTGGTATTATGGATGAAGAAAGAAGAACTTCTGCAAATTTAAAGGAGTGTATAAGAACTTTGAAAAATAGAGTTTTTTTTATAAATACTGGATTTTTAGACAGAACAGGTGATGAGATGCATACCTCCATGGAAGCTGGTCCAATGATTAAAAAGGGGGATATGAAATCATCCAGATGGATTTCTGCTTATGAAAATAATAATGTTGATATTGGTCTTAAATGTGGTTTTTCAGGTAAAGCACAAATAGGTAAAGGTATGTGGGCAATGCCAGATAAAATGAAGGAAATGTTAGATGAAAAAATAAGTCATTTAAAAGCTGGTGCAAATTGTGCCTGGGTTCCTTCCCCAACTGCAGCATCATTGCATGCTCTTCACTATCATCAAATAAACATTTTTGATGAACAAAAAAAAATTATGAAGCGTGAACAATCTAAATTAGATGATCTATTGACAATTCCTGTGGCTGATAGACCTAATTGGTCAGTTGATGAAATCAATAAGGAAATTACTAACTCGGCACAAACACTGCTAGGTTATGTTGTCAGATGGATTGACCAAGGAGTGGGTTGTTCAAAAGTCCCTGATATAAATAATATTGGACTTATGGAAGATAGAGCTACATTGAGGATATCGTCGCAACACATTGCTAATTGGATACATCACGGGGTTACAACAAAAATTCAAGTTATGGAAATCATGAAAGCCATGGCAAAAGTTGTGGATAAACAAAATGAGAACGATAGGAACTATATAAGAATGTCAGATAATTTTGAAAATTCTTTAGCATTTAAAACAGCTTGCGACTTGATATTTAAAGGAAAAGATCAACCATCAGGTTATACAGAGCCTCTTCTGCATTTAAACAGAATAGAAAAAAAATCTAGCTTGAATTGATTTCAGATCTGTTTTTAAAAGCAGAGAATAATGTTCCATCATCAAGAGTTTCTATTTCACCACCAACAGGTAAACCTTGTGCTAATCTTGTAATTTTAGCTTTTGTTTTTTTTAGACTCTCTTGAATATAAAATGCTGTTGTTTGGCCTTCAACAGTAGCACTAGTTGCTAAAATTACTTCTTCTATATCATCTCTTTTTACTCTCTCAACCAATGAATTAATTAATAAATCCTCTTTTCTCTGTGTTGAAGACGAAATTGTTCCTCCTAAAATATGAAAATATCCTTGAAATATATTTGAATTTTCTATCGACCACTGATCAGCAATATCCTCAACTACACAAATCTTTTTGAAATTCCCCTTTGGATTTACACAATTAACACAATCTTGAAGATTAGATTTTAAAGATCCACATGAATTACATCTTGTTACATTTTTATAAATTTGAACTAATACGTTGGCCATAGGTTTTACAAGTTCATCTTTATTATTGATTAATTTTAGAACAATTCTCTTTGCAGATTTAGGTCCAAGACCAGGGAGTTTTGATATTATCTTTATTAGTTCATCTATCTCATTTACATTTTGCATATTTATAGTGGCCACTTAAAGCCAGGGATTCCAAATCCTCCAGCTGTTTTAGAAATTTCTTCGTTAGTTTTTTCTCTCAATTTTGATTTTGCATTATTGTGAGCAGCAGTAATTAAATCCTCTAAAACAGATTTATTTTCTTTTAATGTTTCATCTGAGATTTCTATTTTTTGCATTATGCCCTCTCCATCCAAAATAACTTTTACTGAATTAGCTCCTGATATACCTTCTACTCTAATCTTTTTTATATTTTCCTGACTTTCTTTCATTTTTGCTTCAAGTTCTTTAGCCTTATCTAATATTTTAGTAAAATCTGTCATCTAATCATTTTCTTCTTTTGGGTTGACGTCGATTAAATCTGCATCAGGAAATTTTTCTATTAAATTTTTATATAATTTAGATTGTTTAGCGGAATTGATATTTTTAATTTTTTTATTTTTTTGCTTGTCTTTTATTGATAACTCACCTTTTGATTTACTTAATGTGATAATCCATCTGTCTCCAGTCCATTCAAAGAGTTTTAAAGATAAATCTTTAATAAAATTTTTATCTAGATTATCATTAAAAGATATTTCAATACGATTGTTTTCAAAATGAACTAAATTTACATTTTTTTCTAGTTCATACTTAAGTTTAATCTCTTTTTTTTCATTACAAATTTTTAAAAGTTGGTCGAATGAATTTACATTTAGCTTTTCCTCTGCTTTAATTCCTTTATTATTTTCAATTTTTACTTCTTGCTCTTGTGAAATATTTTTAACCTGACTAATCGTTTCATTCTTTTTTTCGTTCACGATGATTTGTTTATCATCTTGCTTTTTAAATTGATCAATTTTATTCTTGCTCAAAGGTGAGTGCTCTTTATTTGCTGAGGACTTTAAATACATTAATCTAATAAGAAACATTTCAATTGATAGATTTTGATTGTTAACAATTTCTAACTCCCCAAGAGTTTTTAAAGTAAACTGCCAAAATAATATTAATGTTTCATCGCTAACTTCGTTAGTAATTTTTTTTATTTTTGAAAACTCCTCATCATTCAAAGTAAAATTCGTACTCTCCATATTTAATGAGTTAATATTTTTAAAGTAATAAACCAGCTCTAAAAAATCATTTATAAATACTTTCGGCTCAACCCCTTGATCATAAATTTTTCTGTAAATTTCTATGGCTTTTTTTTCTTCTCCCCTTAAGATTAATTCAAATAAATCAATCAATTGTGATTTATCAAAATATCCAAAAATTTTTTGAGCAGAATTTAAATCTAGTTCTTTATCTTTATCCAAACTTAATAAAGCTCTATCGAGTAAAGATAATGCATCTCTAACAGACCCCTCAGAAATTTTTACAATTAGTCTCAAGGCATCATCTGATATTTTTCCCTTCTCTTTGTCTTTAATTTTTTTTATAAATTCAAACAATTCACCTGATTTAACTCTTGATAAGTCAAATCTCTGACATCTGGAAACCACAGTAATTGGAATTTTTTTAATTTCTGTAGTAGCAAAAATAAATTTTAAACCACCTCCATTCTCATATTGAGGAGGTTCTTCTAAAGTTTTTAATAAAGCGTTAAATGCCTGCTTACTAAGCATGTGCACTTCATCAATTATAAATATTTTATACTTTGATGTGCTTGGACCATATCTTGAGAATTCAATGAGGTCTCTTACATCATCGACACCTGTTTTACTAGCGGCATCCATCTCTAGGACATCAATGTGACTGGAATTAGTAATTGCCTCACAGTTATCGCATAAATCATCTTTACATATTTTATCTATACCATTTGTACAATTAAGAGATTTAGCTACAATTCTAGCAATCGTTGTTTTACCAACACCACGAATACCAGTGAAAAGATATGCATTAGGCACTTTGTTTGCTTTAATTGAATTTATGATGGTTTCAGCAATAACTTCTTGTCCTATCAATTCAAAAAAATTTTGCGGTCTGTACTTAAGAGCTAATACTTTAGAATTTTTATTCATAATTAAATGAGGAGACTAGACCCGTTCCACTTTTAGTTCGGCTGCTGAATTTCTTCCCTGACCGGTTTCATGAAGCAAACGCCCTAGCCCCCAAAACTATTATAGCAGGTATAATTTCTAGTCTACAAGAAAAGATTATTTTTATTTTCCTCTTATTTTGTCTGCCTCAAAAACACCTAAGACGTGAAAATCTTGGCAATGTAATCCTAATTCCTCTAAGGATTTTTGAACTTTTATATCCTCAATATGACCATCAAGATCACATAAAAAAAAGAAAGAGTCGAATGTATTTTTTTCTGGATAACTTTGCAGTTTTGTTAAATTCACACCATTAATAGCGAAACCACCTAAAGATTGGTATAAAGCTGCAGGTTTACTTTTAAGCTTGAATAAAAAAGATGTAATATATTTTTTATTTCCAAATTCTGGTTGAGATATATTTTTTCCCATAATTAAGAATCTTGTTAGATTGCCTTTTTCATTTTCAATATTTTTTTTAATTATTTCTAAATTATATGTTTTAGCACTCAAAGATGAAGCTATTGCAGCTTTTGTCTTATCCTTTGTTTTTGAAACCATTTCAGCAGAGCCAGCTGTATCAGCCCTCACATGCTCAATTAGGCTATTTGATTTTATAAATTTAGAACATTGAGAAAGTGCTTGTCCATGAGAATAAACATCCTTTATGTCTGAAATTTTCGTGCCCGGTAAACCTAATAAGTTATGTTCTATTTTCTGAAAATATTCAGAATAGATATTAAGTCTATATTTAAAGATTAAATATTCAATTCCAATATTGCCTGTAATTCTATTTGACTCTGGAATAATAATTTTTGAATTATCGTCTTTTGAGGCTTTTAAAAAACATTCATCAAAAGTTTTACATGGAATAATTTCAGCATCTTTAAAAATTGATAATGCTGCAAGATGTGAATAGGCTCCAAATGTACCTTGAAAATAAATTTTATTCATTAAGATTTGTTTTCCATGATTTTTTTAACAGCTTCTAAATCCTCTTTTGTGTCTACACCTATAGGGGCAAACTTCGCAAAAGCAACATTAATTTTCATATTATTATCTAGTGCTCTAAGTTGCTCAAGTTTATTTTTGATCTCACTAGCAGATTGATTTAAAGAAACAAATTTCTCAAGAGTATCTTTATTATATGAGTAAATACCTAGATGATGATAAATGTTTTCTTTTTCTTCACTAATATCTCTCATAAAATTTAATGCCTCCGGAAAATTTGTTTGATTTAAATTTTCTTTGGTCAAAACCTTAACTACATTTGGATTCTCTAATAGAGCTTTGTCATGAATTTTGGAAGCTAAAGTTCCTAATTTCGAAGAACTTTCAATCATCTTTTTATTCAAGTTTCTAATATCATCTATATTTATTAAAGGTTCATCACCTTGAAGATTCATTACTAAGTCAATATCCGCCGAATTGATTTTTTGAAACACCTCATAAATCCTATCTGTACCTGTTTTATGCTCATTTTTTGTTAAAATTGCCTGTCCACCATTTTGTTTAACATCATCAACTATCTCTTGGTCTTCTGCTGCAACTATTACCTCTCCTATATTTGCTTCCTCTGCTTTTTTAAAAACATGCGAAATGATTGACAATCCTTTAATTTTCATCAAGGGTTTACCCGGCAATCTCTGGGCAGACAATCTAGAAGGAATTATTACCAAAGTTTTCATTATTTATTTTACTATGAGCACAATATAAACAGAGGCAAAATTGTACATCAAAATATATGAGCAATTTTAAATTTATAGTGTTATATGTTCAAAATATTTTAATTAAATGGATTCATTTGAACTAAACAAGATAATAGCTGCTGTTTTATTAGTTGCTCTAATTATTATTGGTATTGGAAAACTTTCCGATGCTATTTTTTATGTAGAAAAACCTAAAACCCCAGGTTATGTCGTGGAGGTGGAACAAGCAGTAACAGCCAGCACAGAAACTAAATCAGATACATCAATAGAAAAAGTTGATATTGCAGCTTTAATGGCGATGGCAGATCTTGCTCATGGAGAAAAAGTTTTTAAAAAATGTGCTGCATGTCACTCGATTGTCAAAGGGGGGAAAAATAATATTGGACCTGCACTTTACAATGTAGTTAATAGACAAGTTGGTGTTGTCTCCGATTATAAATATTCTAAAGCACTTACTGAATATGGAAAGAATTGGACCTTTGAAGAATTAAATGGTTACCTAATAAGACCAGCAAAATGGATTAAGGGAACTAAAATGGCTTTCGCTGGATTGAAAAAAGAGAAAGATAGAGCCTCAGTTATTTTATATTTGAATCAAAATTCCGACAACCCACTCCCTTTACCTTAATTTTCCAAGACAATAAAGTAGTATCGATTTTTGTACGTGAACTCTATTTAAAGCCTGTAGCCAAACTTTTGATTGTTTGCTTTTAAAAACATTTTCATCAACTTCGCTTCCTCTTGGGAGACAATGCAAGAATATAGCTCTTGGACATTTTTTTAGAAGATTTTTATTAATCTTAAAATTTTTAAAATCCCTTAATTTTTTTTTTTTATTAACTTTATCATTCATTGATATTACTTTATCTGAAAAAATTACATCTGCTCCTTCAACTGCTTTTTTTGGATCATTATAAATTGTAATTTTATTTTTATTTTTTTTTATATAATTCATTATGTTCTTATTAGGTTGATATTTTTTTGGACAACCAACTTTTAATTTAAAAGAAAATTTAATTGAAGCAGCAATCAAAGAATTTAGAACATTATTTGAGTCTCCAATCCAAGTAATATTTAATTTTGATATTGGTTTTTTTTTTATTTCCTCAACAGTGAATACATCTGACAAGATTTGTGTTGGGTGAGAGGACGGACTCAATCCATTAATAATTGGAATTGTTAAATGCTTTTTAAATTCCTCCAACTTTTCATCATTATCGGTTCTTAACATGAAAGCATCACCAAAACTTGACAATATTTTAGCGGTATCTTCAATACTTTCACCTCCTTTTGATAAATGCAGTTCATCTGGTCTAAGTGTTAAAGTTCGACCAGAGAGTTGGGAGATAGCTAAGAAAAAGGACAAGCGAGTTCTTAAACTTGATTTTTCAAACATTTGTATCAATAATTTTCCTTTTAAAGGTGTACCTTTATCGGAGTCAAGATTGTTAAGTTTCATTCTTGCTTTTTTTCTTTTTTTTGCATCAATTAAAATTCTTCTAAGATCTTTTGCTGGAATATCTTTAAGATTTATAAAATGTTTCATCTTATTTAAGTTCTGCACATACTTTATTGATAATCTTAAGTGCTTGATCTATTTCTTTTTTTTTTACATTGAGTGGAGGTAAAACTCGAACAACTTGATCAGCTGCTCGTATGGTTAGCAATTTATTGTCCAACAATTTTTGAATAAACTTTGCTTGATCTTTATAAAGTTGAATTCCAATTAATAAACCTCTTCCTCTAATTTCTTTAATAATTTTAGGGTACTTTTCTTTAAGCTTATTTAAATTGGAAAGAAAATATTTGGAGGACTTTTTTACATTGTTTAGAAATAGCTTAGTGGAAACTATATCCATAACAGAATTAGCTATACTGCATGCTAGTGGATTGCCTCCAAAAGTTGATCCATGTGTGCCTGGTATCATTCCAGCAGCAACTTTTTTATTCATCAAAACGGCACCAATAGGAAATCCACCAGCTAAACCCTTAGCAATCGGAACTATGTCGGGTAAAATTTTAGATTTTTCGAAAGCAAAAAAATCACCTGAACGTGAAACTCCTGTTTGCACCTCATCCACTATCAATAAAATTTTTCTTTTGTTACACAGTTTTCTTAATTCTTTAAGACAAAAATCAGGTATTACTTTTATTCCACCTTCCCCCATAATTGGTTCGACCATAATTGCTGCTGTATTTTTAGTAATCTTTTTTTTTAAAGATTTATGATCTCCAAAAACAAAATGGTCAAATCCAGGAACTTTGGGTCCAAAGCCTTCTGTCATTTTTTTTGATCCACTTGCAAAAATGGCAGCAATTGTTCTTCCATGAAATGAATTTTTTATGCAAAGAATTCTATTTTTATGAGGATTTCCAACTGAATAGTGATATCTTCTAGCAACTTTAATTGCTGCTTCAGTAGCTTCTGCTCCACTATTTTGAAACATTACATAATCTGCAAAAGTTTTTTGGCACAATTTTTTAGCTAATTTTTCTCCCTCAGGGATTTGAAAAGCATTTGAAACATGCCATAATTTTTTTGATTGAGTATTTATTGTTTTAACTAATTTCGGATGTGAATGGCCTAATGCCGTTACTGCGATGCCACTGCAAAAATCTAAATATTTTTTTCCATTTGTTGAAAAAAGATAACTGCCTTTCCCATACTTAAAGGCAATTTTTTTTCTATTATAATTTTTTGCCAGTGCACTCATAAAATTTTTAATTTTTTAAACATACTAATAAATTTTTTAATTCAACCTGAAGTTATAAATATATATTTATAAGATGTTGAAAAATAAAAGAAAAAACTTGTTTTCATTAATAATATGATCAAGATAGTGATGTTTTTGTATATTTAAACACTAAATATAGTATTTATGAGTTGGACAGAAGAAAAAGTAAATAAACTGAAAGAGCTTTGGGGTAAAGGACAGACAGCTAATCAAATTGCTGAAATCATTGGAGGAGTTTCAAGAAACGCAGTAATAGGAAAAGCTCACAGATTAAATTTATCTGCAAAAATCAGACAAAGATCTGCTAGTGCTGCTCATAAAAATATCTCTAAAAATAATGACATAGAAATAAAATATAAAGGAAGAAGGGGAAAATTTAGGTCTTTGTTATTAGATAAAAATTTTGAGCCAGCAAAAAATTTAACATTAGAGGAGTTAACTGAAGAAACTTGCAAATATATGGAAGGTAACCCTAATGAGAAAACTGCAAGTTTTTGTGGAAGAAAGAGTGTGGAAAAGTTTTCTTACTGCCCATTGCATTTAATGATGGTATTTCAGCCAAAAGGAAAAAAGGAAGATGTAGTAGATAAAGATGATGAAATGCCAAAATTTATTCAGAAGAAAATTAAATCAGCTTAATCAATCAGTTTTTTTTTAGCTTTTTTAAATTCTTCTTCAGTTAAGATCCCATCGTCCTTTAGTTGTTTCAGCTTTAAAATTTGATCATGTAGATTTTCATTTTCATAATCATTATATTCTGAGTTTATAGAATCATGTACATCTTCTTTTTCATTTTTTGAATGCGTGTTATTTCTTCTGGCTTCAATACCCATACCGATAGGTTTTGCAGCTATTATAACTACAATTGCAAGCAAAGCTAAACATATTCCAATAACAATATACGTCATCATAATATTTTTTTTTTAGTCTCTTTAGAAAACTGACCTCCTGATCTCCAATTAAAGCTGTACTTGTTAATTTCGTTCTCAAAAAATTTTTCTGCTTTAATGCCAATATCGAAATTGCTTTTATATTTGCCACTTAAAATGTTATCATATTTTAAAGTTCTTAATTGGTCTTCAGTTAAAATTGGTTTTGGAAATAATTGTAATAATTTTGCAGAAAATTTTGCAATTGGCATTGGTAAAGGAATTAATAATCTTTTTTTATTAATTGATCTCAAAAGTTTTCTAAGTAATTCTTTAAATGATAAGGTCTCAGGTCCTACACATTCAATTGTAATACCTTCAGATTTAATTTCAATAACATTCATAATTATATTTACAAGGTCTATAACGTGAATTGGTATAAATTTTGTTTTACCAGAATAATAAAGTGGCATAAAAGGAAGCAAACTCAACAAACTCATAAAATTAGTTGTAAATTTATCATCTACCGAGTAAACAATTGATGGTTTTAATATAATAGATTTGCTAAAATTATTTCTAACAGTATTTTCTCCTTCTAGTTTACTTTGAGCATATTTACTATCAATTGCATTTTCTATTCCCAAAGAAGAAAGGTGAATAAATTTTTTAATTTGATGTGTTTTCGCTAATTTTGATAACATATTTGGAAAATCTGTATGAATTAGTTTAAATTTATTTTTTTTTTTTTCGTATAATATTCCAACCAAATTTATACATATATCGACATTTTCCATGAGACTTGATATTTTTTTCATATCAAAATTATTCATTTCAACTAAATTTAAATATCCTGGATTAGCCTGTGTTTTTAAAATGTATCCACTCTGGTGTAAATTTCTTGTTACTACAGTTATTTTGTAGTTATTTTCAGATAATTTTCTGACTAAATTTCGACCTATCTGGCCTGTTCCACCGAAAAGTAGTATTTCTTTTTGTTTCATATATATATTCTATTTTATGAAGGTTGATATTAATTTACATAAAGAAGATTTACCAGACGATTTAGACTTGGGTGACAAAATTGCAATTGATTGCGAATTTATGGGATTAAATGTGGAGAGAGATAAATTATGTTTAGTCCAAATATCAACAGGTAAAAATGATGCCCATATAGTTAAATTAAATAGAAATACTTATAATTCTCCAAATTTAAAAAAGGCATTATCAAACAAAAAAATAAATAAAATTTTTCATTATGCCAGAGCAGACTTACTATTCATAAAAA
>ENA-OSEY01001692-OSEY01001692.1-marine-metagenome-genome-assembly--contig:-NODE-1692-length-14937-cov-1.817766_pt1 | contig 14937 bp, 18 predicted proteins | sample MGYA00248465_ERZ534230 | MGnify/ENA primary metagenome ERZ534230 (study PRJEB26409, sample SAMN06344110) | marine metagenome | isolation source: Sea water from surface | place: Atlantic Ocean:Southern...
TCCAAAGATATTAAGGTTTTACTAAACTCATTAAAAAAACAAGCAATCAAACATAAATATACTTTATGCATCGGTAGAAGTCATGGGATACACGCTGAACCAACCACTTTTGGTTTAAAACTTTTAACTTTTTATGAAGAATTTTCTAGAAATTATAAAAGAAGGTTGATATACGACCCGGCCGGCGCATTCATGTCAATATTATCGTTAGCTATTAAAGATGATAGCCTTGAGACCTGAGCCTCTATTTCAATATCTGTTAAAGCGGTTCTTATACGAAATCCCTGTGCTGGAGCCCCATTTTTATCAGTTTGCATTTGATTAGGATTTGCGTCACGTCGCGCAGTTGCCCGCGAAGTATCGTGTGACTGAGGTTGCCGAATACTCTTTATAAGCTCGGATCTCGTTATACCTGGGCTATTTATCCCAGTCGGTGTCAATGCCATCTTTCCCCCGCCTAATGGTTTTCTTGTAGTGCTGTTAAAAGGTAGTATTCTCGCTTATAATTGATTTTCTTTTACCGTCTACCGATTTCTTTTCCCAATGCCTTCATTGCCTCATTTAGTTTATCAGGCGTAGAAGCAAAACATAAACGCAAAAAACCTTCCCCACCCGGACCGAATGCACTCCCAGGCGCCAGGCCAACATTACATCGGTCTATTAATTTTTTACAAAACTCAAGCGAATCTTCCATTCCATCCACTGAGAAAAAAGCATAAAATGCGCCGTTAGGACGCATACACTGCACACGTGGCCATTGCTCCAAATAGTCGAAGACGATGTCTCTACCAACTTTGCACCTTTTCCTTAAATCCGAAACGACTTCATCGCCCTTTGCAAGCGCGGTTATTCCTGCCTTTTGTATAAAGGTTGGTACTCCTGATGTGGAGATTTGTATAAGTTTCGCAAATGTTTCAGCCATCCCAATAGGATGAGCAATCCATCCCAATCGCCAGCCAGTCATTAACCATGATTTAGAGAAACTATTTACTGAAATAACCTTATCCTGTTCTGCAGCAAAACTTAATATAGAGTTGGCAACTGACCTATCAAATACTAGAGAGTGGTATACTTCGTCAGAGACAATCCAAATATTTTTCTCACGACAAAATTTCAGCAATTCTTTTTGATCCTCCTCTGGCATTATCCACCCCGTAGGATTGCCAGGAGAGTTTAAGAATATTGCTTTAGTTTTTGGACTAACCGCAGCAAAAACATCTCTCAAATTCAGATTCCAAGCGTTATCCTCTAGAGATATAGAGGCGTGAGTTGCTATTCCTCTATTGATTGATATCGCTGAATAGATATTCGGCCAAACTGGGCCAATCACAACAACTTCATCGCCAGGATTTAAAAGCGCTTGCATCACTATCGAGATAGCCATCATTCCAGAATTTGTAACCGTGATTCTCTCTTGATTTAGGTCAACATTAAACGTTCGCTTGTTATACTTTAAAAGTTCCTCCCGGAGTTCCGTAATACCATTTTGATCAGTATAAAATGTATCACCTTGGATCATGGCATCATGGCATGCATCCGAGATAAAGCTTGGGGTTGGGACATCACCTTCACCGAACCAAAGAGGGATTAGACCTTGACGGCCCCACCCATACTTCGCAACCTCAACTATATTAGTTTCTGGTAGTTGATTGACCCTACTCGACAAGCTTGAAAAGTCAAATTTTGATCCCATCGTTACACCTATTTGTTTAAGCTATCAAAAGAGTAAACTGAAACTATATTGCTAATATCAAATAAAAACTTTGCACTTACTCCTATCCCTAAGCCATTATTAACTCGCATATCTTTAACACGTTTTGAGCGGATCGCCTGTAAGAAGAATGAAGAATACTATTTTTTTAATTCGTCATGGTCAGACGACTTGGAATAGGGCTGGTCGCCTTCAAGGTCAAGCAGATTCTCCGCTAACTTTGTTGGGCACCCAACAAGTCGAAGCAATCGGCAAAAAGCTAAAAGAACTAATAGAAACCAAGAAACACTGCTTTTGGTCTAGTCCTCTTGGTAGGACGAAGCAGACGACATCCATAATTTGCGATCAGATTAACTTTAATTATGACGACGTGGTATTTGATGAAAGGTTAGTCGAGATAACTCTTGGCGATCGCGATGGTTACAAAAGTTGGAAAGCGCTGTTTGAAGATTTTCCTGAAGATATGGCCCGACGTGAAAAAGATCCTTGGAATTTCTGTCATCCTAATGGGGAGAGTAGCCAGATGGTGTCAGAAAGAGTTCAACCTTTCATGGAAAAAATAATGAACTTAGAGGGAATTCATGTAGTAGTTACCCATGGTGTTGTCAGCAAAATATTCCGTGGCATGTATCTCAATCTGTCGCCCGAAGAAATATTTAATTTGGATAGACCTCAGGATGCTTTTCACAGACTACAAAATGGCGCCGTAGAAAAAATTGAGGTATCGTTAGGTTGAAGAAGTTGGGGCCAATATATCTAATAAGACATGGTGAAACGGTGTGGAATCGTGCCTCCCGCCTACAAGGACATAAGGATACCCCTCTTACTATGAAGGGGGTAAAACAAGCACAGGCTCTAGGTTTTGCACTTAAGGACGTTTTGAAAAATAAAACGCCAAGTTTTTTTTACTCAAGTCCAATAGGGAGAGCCAAACAAACGGCAGCTATCATTTCAGACATCATAGACTTCGATGTAGAGAGAATAGAGTATAAATCCTCTCTAAAAGAGATTACCTTCGGTGATTGGGACGGATTAAACATGCAAGAGATATTGACCCAATATAAAACAAGTTGGGAAAAGCGAAAGACCGATAAATGGAATACCTCCCCCCCTAATGGCGAGAGTTTTCAAGAAGCTAAAAAACGTGTCACACACTTACTGGATGAAATTGCTAATCAACAGGATGTCGTTATCGTTGCCCATGGGTCCCTTAATAAAATTATTAGAGGGTGTTGGTGCAATCTTTCAGAAGCCGAAACACTCTCTTTGGATGAACCGCAGGACGGATTTTACTGTCTCGTCAATGAGAATAGAGAATATTTTGTATCGGTTTAATTGGGCTTGAATGGAAACTTTAGCCGCTTGATAGATCGTAGCTGATTATTAGTCTCTTTAAGACGAGATAAAAAAGCCTGCAATGGTTCTTCCACTACTCGCATATGATGCGCGTTTGCATGCAGGATAAGGTCTTTCTCTGAGGCAATTGCAACATGCCCCTTCGTATATAAAAGATCACCTTTCTCAATATCTTTAGCGTTTTTACCGCAGAAACATCCTACAGTTTCTTCTTGTTGATCAGTATCTCGTGGCGCCAATATACCGACCCTAGACAAACTAAGTTGCACTAGAGCGGAACAATCTAAACCGTTACTTGAGCGGCCACCCCAAAGATATGGGGTACCAATATACTTTCTCGCAACAGCAATAAAACTTGCTTCTTTTAGATTAAAATCAACAACATGTTTCTCAACTATCCAGCCTCCTTCTTTTAAGCTAATAAAATTTTCATCTCTTTCTTTTAAGGAAACTTTGGAGCCCATAGCCAAGCCCTTAATTACTGGCGATTTTATATCAGGTCTCTGGTAAACAAATGTCTTCAGTTCCTTAACCTCATGAGTTGGGGAAGAAGGCCGGTCAGATAAGCCATTAATTTTTACAAATCCAACGTAACCGTCCGTTTGCGACTGGCCCCATGCCCATGCCCCTTGACTTTCATAAACAATAAATTTTTCGCCAAATAGCATTTCTGACGCTAGTTCTGCTTCATCGGTAGGGTCGTTCTTCAATTGCAGAACGCTATCTGTAACCGCGCATACCACGCCATCCGAAAATTGATCCGCTGCTACAACACCTTGTAAGTAACTTGCAGCGATAGTTGGTCGAAAAGCATATGCTCTTGGATCGAGCGTATTACTGCTCAAGAGCGAAGTTCCTGTATGGCCTTGTCCAAGCCTCCAACAGTTAGTGGGAACATGTTGTCGTCTAGTAGTTCCTGCACCATTTCTACAGACCTTGTGTATTTCCAATATTTCTCTTGCGTGGGATTAAGCCAAACACATCTATCAAAATGGCTTTTAATTCGTTGGATCCAAACCAACCCGGGTTCTGGGTTCATATGCTCAACACTGCCACCAGCAACTGTTATTTCATATGGGCTCATCGATGCATCACCAACAAAAATGCATTTATAATTAGAACCGTAAGTATGTAAGACCTCCCAGGTAGGAATTTTTTCAACATGCCGTCGCCGGTTATCTTTCCACATCGCTTCATATGGACAATTATGAAAGTAAAAGTACTCAAGATGCTTAAACTCACTTCTTGCAGCAGAAAATAACTCTTCAGTCACCTTGATATATGGATCCATTGAGCCACCCACATCGAAAAAGAGTAGAACATTAACGGCATTATGTCTCTCGGGAACCAATTTAAGATCTAAAAATCCCCCATTCCTAGCCGTCGATCTGATCGTATCAGTTAAATCCAGTTCCTCTGGTGCTCCTTCCCTCGCAAATTTTCTCAATTTCCTTAGAGCGACCTTTATGTTTCTTATTCCGATTTCAACAGTGTCATCGAGGTTTTTATATTCTCGTTTATCCCAAACTTTAACTGCTCGACCCTGCCGTCCTGTTTCTTGTCCAATTCTAACACCCTCTGGGTTATAACCATCCGCTCCAAAAGGTGAACGGCCAGCTGTGCCAATCCATTTATTGCCTCCTTGATGGCGCTTTTTTTGTTCTTCTAGCCTTTGTTTAAGGGTCTCCATCAGCTTTTCCCAGCCTCCCAGAGCTTCGATTTCTTTTTTTTCTTCAGGGGTCAAATGCAGTTGTGCAAGAGATTGCAACCATTCCTCTGGAATCTCCTTCCCAAACACTTCGTCTAGAAGCTCTAATCCCTTAAAGCAATGCCCAAAAACTTGATCAAACCTATCAATATGCCTCTCGTCTTTAACAAGTGATGAACGCGATAGGTAATAAAAATCGTTCAAAGAATATTCAGCTACACCGTGTTTTACGGCATCTAGGAATGTAAGATATTCTTTGAGAGATACTGGGATTTCCGCTTTTTTAAGCGAGAAGAAAAAATTTGAAAACATACCTCGGGGACCCCAATATTTACTTTCAATTAAAAGTAGAAGTCATCTATTTGCTTCTCGTTTTGCTAAAAACGCTAAACGCTCAAAAAGGTGAACATCTTGCTCATTTTTAAGAAGAGCTCCGTATAGCGGAGGAATAATATCTTTTTTATCCTTAAGTTTTAAAGCTTCTGGTGGTATGTCCTCAACAACTAACAATTTGATCCAGTCAAGCAATTCTGATGTTGACGGCTTCTTTTTCAGTCCTGGCACGTCCCTAATTTCAAAAAAGGCGTTAAGGGCTTCCCTAAGCATATTTTTCTTCAGCTTTGGGTGATGCACCTCTACTATTTGTTCCATAGTTTCGGAGTCTGGAAAACGAATATAATGAAAGAAACATCTACGTAGGAATGCATCCGGCAGTTCTTTTTCATTGTTTGACGTTATGATAACGATAGGCCTCTTCTTTGCCTGAACCCGTTCTTGTGTTTCGTAGACAAAAAACTCCATCCTATCCAGCTCCAGCAGGAGATCATTTGGAAATTCTATATCGGCTTTATCAATTTCATCAATGAGAAGCACCACCTGTTCATCAGCTGCGAACGCTTCCCATAATTTTCCACGCTGGATGTAATTAGCTATATCGTGAACCCGTTGTTCACCTAACTGACTATCCCTGAGGCGAGACACCGCATCATATTCGTATAACCCCTGCTGAGCCTTAGTTGTCGATTTAATATGCCATTCTATAATCGGCTTATTCAGAGCTTTTGCAACTTCATGAGCTAAAACTGTTTTTCCAGTGCCTGGTTCACCTTTTATCAATAAAGGTCGTTCGAGAGTCACTGCTGCGTTTACTGCAACCATGAGATCCTCAGTAGCAATGTAATTATCGGTTCCGCTAAATCTAACTTGATCGTTCATTTATACCTCTTGATTAAATTTGAAAACATTCCAAAAAAACCTTCGCGTAGTAACATATGAATTATTTTTTCCTCTGTGCTACAAAATCTTTAATTCTTTCGATTGCTCCTGATAAATTCTCAACATTTGATCCCCCAGCTTGAGCCATATCAGGTCTGCCACCCCCACCTTTTCCATCCAATGCAGTCACTCCATGTTTTACGAGTGCAACAGCATCATATTTTCCACACAGGTCTGCTGTAACTCCAACGACTAATGATGCCTTATTTTCAAAGCTTCCCGCGACAGAAACTATCCCAGAACCAACTTCTTTTTTGAATCCGTCAACAATATTTTTTAGCTCCCTTGGAGGCACACCCTGAATAACTTTTCCGAGAAAACTGACATTACCTACCTTGATGCTTTCACTATTTTCCAAATCATCGAATTTTGCATTAGCTAATTTTCGCCGTAATTCCGATATTTCGTTCTCTAATTTTTTCTTATCCTCTAACAAGCTTGAAACTCTATCCGGTACTTGTTCATGAGTAGATTTTAGAAAACGAGCGGTTGAATTCAATATTTCTTCCTTAGAGTTAAAATACTCAATCGCTCCCTTTGCAGTTGTTGCCTCAATACGTCTAACACCCGAAGCAACTGCACCTTCCGAGATAAGGCGGAATGTTCCAATATCACCCGTTCTAGATACGTGCGTGCCGCCACAGAGTTCTGTCGAATAACGTGCTTTGGGTGCATCCGCTTCATATTTACCCATAGACACAACCCGAACTTCTTCTCCATATTTCTCGCCAAAAAGCGCCATTGCACCTGCTTTAATAGCATCTTCCGGTTGCATCAATTGGGTAACGACCTCAGTATTTCCTCTTATTTGTTCATTAACTTCATGTTCAACTATTCTTAAGGTTTCAGTTTCTACCGGACGCGAGTGGCTAAAATCAAATCGCAGCTTTTGCGTATCAACAAGTGAGCCCTTTTGAGTAACATGGTCGCCTAAGTGCCGTCTTAGTGATTCATGCAAAAGATGTGTTGCTGAATGATTAGCCCGCAAGCAGGATCTATATTCGGCATCTACCTTCATTTCAACAGCATCTCCTAGTGAGAAGGATCCAGTCTCAATAACACCAATATGGGTAAAAAGGTCTCCCACCCTTTTTTGAACATCTTTGACTCTAAACGAAGCTTCAGCGCCAATTTTTAGATATCCCGTATCACCTACTTGCCCACCGGACTCGGCATAGAATGGTGTCTGATTACAGATTATCGTCGCTTCTTGATCTGCAGGGAAGCTATCAGTTGTCTTGACACTTTCTCCATTGATTATCAATCCTACAATCTCACCTTCCGCAAACTCAGTGGAATAACCTAAAAATTCGGTTGCTGATATCTGATCTCTTATATCCAGCCAAATTGATTCGGTAGCAAGTTCGCCGGATCCCGACCATGCGGCCCTGGCTGCGGCTTTCTGCTCTGCCATCGCCTGATCAAACCCTAATAAATCAACCTTCCTACCTTGTCCTCGTAAAATATCTTGTGTTAGATCCAACGGAAAACCGAATGTATCGTAGAGCTTAAAAGCTATTTCGCCTGGCAGGTTTTCAGTATCTGACAACTTGCTAGTAGCATCTTCCAATTGCCGCAATCCTCGAGCAAGTGTTTCTTTAAATCGCGTTTCTTCCAGCTTTAGCGTTTCGACAATTAAACTTTCCGCCCTTATTAGCTCGGGAAATGCTTCACCCATCTGTTTAGTCAAGGCAGGAACTAAGCGCCACATTAACGGCTCCACACAGCCCAAAAGATGCGCGTGTCTCATGGCCCTGCGCATGATACGTCTTACGACATAACCGCGACCCTCATTGGATGGAAGAACCCCATCAGCGATCAAAAAGGATGACGCTCGCAGGTGATCTGCAATAACTCGGTGAGAAACCTTAGCTGAACCATCCGGATCAGTATTGGACACATGTGCTGATGCCTCTATCAACGACCTCATGAGATCAATCTCGTAGTTATCGTGACTACCTTGAAGAATTGCAGCAATACGTTCCAGCCCCATACCAGTATCAATGGAAGGCCTCGGAAGATTGACCCGTTCATCCTTGGTTATCTGCTCATATTGCATAAAGACCAAGTTCCAGATCTCAATAAATCTATCTCCATCTTCGTTAGAACTCCCCGCCGGTCCACCTTCCACCTTCTCGCCATGATCAAAAAATATTTCTGAGCATGGCCCGCAAGGGCCGGTATCACCCATAGCCCAGAAATTATCCGACGTCGGTATTCTTATTATTCTCTCGTCATTTAAGCCTGCGATTTTTTTCCATAAAGATGCTGCATCCTCATCCTCAGAGTATACCGTTACCAGCAGTTTTTCTTTCGGCAAGCTCAAATCTTTGGTAACCAACTCCCAAGCGTGTTCGATTGCATTTTCTTTGAAATAATCACCAAAAGAAAAGTTACCTAACATCTCAAAAAAAGTGTGGTGTCTAGCTGTATATCCAACATTTTCCAGATCATTGTGCTTGCCTCCCGCCCTCACACACTTCTGGGAGGTTACAGCCCGTGAATAGTCACGGCTCTCCATTCCGGTAAAAACGTTTTTAAATTGGACCATACCAGCATTAGTAAACAGCAAAGTCGGGTCGTTCCTAGGCACGAGTGGACTGGAAGCAACTACTTGGTGCCCTCGCGTCTCAAAAAACTTTAAAAATACGTTTCTTATCTGATTCGTCGTTTGCATATTTCATCGGCCCTAACAACACCACCTACCATATCGTCACAAAACGAAAACGTTAAGTGGTAATGTTTAATAGACCGAGTCTGCTGTGTCCAGTGACGGCTAAACAAATGAGCCAGAATAATTACTAAATTAACCGCCACCCAAACAACATCATCTATTGCCCAAAAATTGAATAAACGATGTAATTATTCGTCTGCCTCTTCCTCAGAGTCAGGGCCTACCAGCATCGCCTCTGCTACTAAACCAGCATTCTCTCTGACAGCATTTTCGATAGTCGCGGCAACTCCAGAATTTTCCCTAAGAAACTTCTTGGCATTTTCGCGCCCTTGACCAATTCGTTCGCCATTATAACTAAACCATGCACCAGCTTTCTCGACGATATTAGCGTTAACTCCGAGGTCTAAAAGCTCACCAGTTTTAGAAATGCCCTCCCCGTACATTATATCAAACTCCACTACCCTGAATGGTGGGGCCACCTTATTTTTTACTACTTTTACTCTTGTTTGGTTGCCTACTATATCATCTCTATCTTTTATTGCCCCTATCCTTCTTATATCGAGACGGACAGAAGCGTAAAATTTAAGTGCGTTACCACCTGAGGTAGTTTCTGGATTACCAAACATTACGCCTATTTTTAGTCGTATCTGATTAATGAAAATAACAAGGCAGTTAGACTTCGAAATTGATGAAGTTAACTTTCTCAAGGCTTGGCTCATCAACCGAGCTTGAAGGCCGACGTGTGTATCACCCATCTCACCTTCCAACTCAGCGCGCGGAACTAGGGCCGCAACCGAGTCGACAACCAGAACATCTATTGCACCCGAACGTACAAGCGTATCCGCTATTTCAAGGGCCTGTTCACCTGCATCAGGTTGAGAGATTACCAATTCATCAATATCAACTCCAAGTTTTTTTGCATAGGCAGGGTCCAGAGCGTGCTCTGCATCAACAAATGCGCAAACTCCCCCTTTTTTTTGCGCTTCCGCTGCTACATGCAATGCCAAGGTTGTCTTACCTGAGCTTTCAGGCCCATAAATTTCAATTATTCGCCCCCTAGGCAGACCACCGATGCCTAATGCAATATCTAATCCTAAAGAACCGGTTGAAATAGCCTCAATATCTACAGACTCTTGGGTCTGACCCAATTTCATCACCGATCCCTTTCCAAATGCTTTCTCAATTTGGCCAAGAGCTGCTTCTAACGCTTTCGATTTATCCATTGTATCCTGTTCTATTACTCTTAATGGTGTTACAGCCATGTTCTTTCTCCATTCTTAAAACTGTTATCGACCTCTTGCAAACAATCTCTTAGTCAAATTACTTTCTTAACATTTTTTCAAGTTAATCAGCTTCCAACGCTGAACAGATCAACGAAGAATCATTTCTTATTATTTGTACACTATTTGTTCTAATATAAAAAGGCTATTTTCATGTTTTGTTCATGACTATATCTAGGATTTGATGAACAAAAGGCTGCCAAATAATCCATTGGCAACAACATCATGTAGGAATTTATAACAGGTATACTAAAAATTTTCTGGCGTTAACTAAATTTTCGATTTTTCAATTGGTACACATAACTTATTATTTCAGCAACGGCTTTATAATGCTCTTGCGGAACCTCATCATCAATCTCGGCTGCTGCAAAAAGTGCTCGTGCCAACGGGGCATTCTCAACTATCGGAACGTCATTGTCATTAGCTACATCTCTTATTCTAAAAGCAACTTCATCAACACCTTTTGCAACTACCTTAGGCGCCGCCATTATTTCCGAATCGTACTTTAATGCTATTGCATAATGCGTAGGGTTTGTAACAACTACGTCAGCGGTGGGGACCGATGCCATCATTCGTTCGCGGGCTCTTTCAGCTCTTATCTGCCGCAATCGACCTCTAATAAGCGGATCGCCATCTGTTTGTTTGAGCTCATCTTTTACTTCTTGCTTCGTCATTCTCATTTGTTTTAAAAACTCGAAGCGTTGATACAAATAATCAAGACCAGCAATAAAACCAACAACGAAAATCGCAACAACAAACATTTCTAAAATAATAAATCTTGCCTCATTTATAGTGGCTGCAATATCCATCTGCATGAGGAGTTCAACACGGCTTAACTCTGGTATTGCCACAGCCCCGACAATGGCCGCCACTAATGCTAGCTTTAACAAGCCTTTAGAAAATTCCGTCAAAGACTTCAGGCTAAAAAGCCTAAAAAAACCTTTTATCGGAGAGATTCTCTCTATTGAAGGGGTTAAGCTTTGCCCGCTAAAAACAAAGCCACTAACAACTAGCTTAAAAAATATAGCCAATGAAAGAAGAACAAATATTATTGGCCCAAGACCAATTATGAGCTGCAATAGAATATCAGAGAAAAGATTCCCGATGTTTGCTGGGTCAATATTAATAGCGTGGAATTTGTCGAACACCCCACCTGCGGCCAAAAAAAGATGCCTCGCCATATATGGACCTAAAAAGCCTGCGATTAAGGCGCCGCCAATCATAATCGCTAAATGTGATACCTCTTGCGAGGTTATCACTTTACCTTTATCGCGAGCGTCTTGGAGCTTCCTAGGTGTAGCGTCCTCGGTTTTCTGTGATTGATCTTGTTCTTGGGACAAAATATCTGCCTAAATTCAGTTAGACGTTAAGTACTGATTTAGATTATTAGCATAATATTCGATGAATATTGAGAACAAACCACTTATTATCATGGAAAAAATTAATAGGCCACCCGCCAATTGAACTGGCAAACCAACGAAAAAAATTTGGAGCTGGGGCATTAATCGAGCCAACATCCCTAGTCCCATGAAAAATATAAGACTTATTACGATAAATGGAGCCGTCATTTGTAAGGCTAAACGGAAACTATCTGCTATTAAACGTGCTATAACAAGAGCACTATCGCCCCACACAAATATTGAACCCGCAGGGAAAACTTTGTAGCTATCGACAATTGCCAAAATAAACAAATGATGCATGTTGGTAGCGAAGAGTATCATCACTCCCATTGTGGTTAATAATAATCCAGGCAATGAAGCTTGACTTGATATGCTAGGGTTAAATACCTCAGCGTTGGCCATTCCTATGGTTAAACCTATTATTCGGCCCACAGTATCAAGTGTAAGCAACATTATTCTCGCCACCATGCCTAAATAAATCCCCACCACAATTTCCAAAAATAAAAGTTTAAAAAGGGCAGCCAGGGTTTTTGGTTCAGGTGGTAAACTTGAAAAAATAAGCGGAGAGACAACAACGGTAAGCAACAAGGCGAAGAGAAGCCTGACGCGCATTGGTACGAATGCTTCTCCTATACCAGGCAAGATCATTACCGCTGCTGCGACACGAGTAAATATTATTAAGAAAGCAAGAACTTGAAGAGGAAGAAACTGTTCCAAGGCCATAATCGACAATCAACCCCTTAGAGTTAAGATGATACTTCTTATAAGAGACACTCTATGAAATTAGCCAAGGCCGATAATTTTATCACCTAAACCAATCATAAATTCAGATATTGTGGTCAACATAAACGGTAGCAAAAACGCTAATGCCGCGAATACGACTATGATTTTTGGAACAAAAACAAGTGTCATTTCCTGCAATTGCGTTAGAGCTTGAAATAAAGCGATGATCAAACCTACTAGCAATGCAATGCCCATAACTGGCACAGCCATGGTCAGCACCACGGTTATTGCTTGCCTTCCAATTTCAATAGCTTCAAGTTCGTTCATCAGAAGTGACTTTTCTTTATTTTTTTATCGGGTGCATTTCTGAAAGCATATTAAAGGTCTAAATTGGCATCCTCATTACTTCCTGATATGCCTGGATCATTTTGTCTCTAATTGTTGTTACCAATTGTAGGGTTGATTCTGCGCTGTTGATGGCAGACACAACGTCGTTAAGATCTGCGTTCCCTGTTATACCCTTCATACCCATGGCTTCACCAGATTTTAGCGTTTCTATGCTATTTTCTGTAGCGTCTTTCATGAAGGAAGAAAAATCTTGACCGGCCCCTACTTTTTCTACTTTCTGCGCAGCACCACCTAAGTTCGATATGCTAGGCATACTCTCAGTGATTTTATCTACCATTTTCTATCCCATTAGTCTTTTGTGTAATTATAACTTATCTTGGAACTCATGGCTATCTGGAGAATTAACTTCGTAATAATTCTATTGTACGTTGTATCATGGCTTTAGAGGCTTCAAGGACGCTCAAGTTCGCCTCATAAGATCTCTGCGCTTCCTTCATGTCCATCATTTCAATCAGCCCATTGACGTTAGGCCTTCTAACATATCCCTTATCATCTGCCAGAGGATGATAAGGCTCATAGGCAACTATAAAATCCGAGCTATCCCGCCCAATTTTAGAAACTTGGACCATATCTACCCCTAGCTTGCGGTCTAAAACGTCTTTAAAAACAATAGTCTTGCGACGATATGGATCCGCACCTTGACTTCGACCAACAGAATCCTGGTTAGCAATATTTTCAGAAATGACCCTGAGCCTTGTTCCCTGTGCCTTCATACCACTCGCTGATATTTTTAGCGCGTTATTTAAATCTACAGCCATGCTTCAACCTCCTTCTACTAAAACCTAGCGATTAACGCCAAGCGCGATTTTAAACATTGACAAGTTTTTCTTATAAATATTTGCGACCAGCTTATAGTTCATGTTCGAGTCATTAACCTTTATTAGTTGCTCTTCCATAATTACCCCATTTTCATTTGGGTTCATTTCATATATATCTCTGCTTTTTTCTTCAACTGTTCTAAAATCAGCGCGTCTAATAGTCCCCATCAAATGACCTTTTGATGTCTTTGCTACGGGGACATTCGTTCCTGTGTTTAACATACTTGAAAAATCAGGCACCTTCAGGTCTTTTGCCCTATACCCCGGCGTATCTGCATTAGCGATATTTTGGGCCAAAACGGTTTGCCGTTCACTTAACCAACCCATTTTACTATTAGTCAGCCTGAAAACATCTAATTTGTTTAGATCCATAATAAGTCCTAGCTTTAATGACAATGTAGCTACTTACAAGCAAGATCCGTACCAACATTTACAAAAACTTTTAATGCTCGTTTTCGCTTTAGTGAAAAGATAAAATTAAAACTGGCTAATTCTTGTTTGGAACTGTAGATTTCTGCATATGAGCCATCGACAAGCAGCTTTTGCTATAAAAGACACTGCCCCGAATAAGGGAAATCCAAAAGTACTTGCAAAAGGTTTTGGAGTAGTAGCGGAGAAAATCCTTCGTCTAGCTTTTGATAATGACGTCAAAGTAAGAACGGACCCAGACCTAGTAGAAATTCTCTCCGCCGTAGAGGTTGACTGCGAAATCCCAATAGAGGCACTAGCAGCTGTTTCTGAGATACTATCCTATGTATATAAGGAAACAAAAAATCAATCCGTTAATGATGCAGCCGAACCGTTCAATGAGTGAGGAATTACTCGAATTTATCAATGATAGGCTCCAAAAAACTGAGCAAGCCTTATTCCAATTCAAGTTGGATATAGAAAAAGATCCCTCTTCCAAGCTTTCCTCAGATTTACTAAAAATGGTTGATGAGATTTGCGATCAATTACCCCACCTGCCCACAAAGACGTCGCGTAAGATAGCGGAGCGGTTGCAACCAATGCTCCAAACTCTTGATGAAATCATCGAAAATCTAGAAGCGCGTAAATCGAATTCAATAAAAGGCGATAAACAATTCGTCAACAAAGCTGTAAAACGTTACAGACAAGTTCAGACTACTAGAAAAGTCTTATGATACAAATGAACTAAAATGCAGCTAAGTAAATTAATTGAAGGCTCTTTGATGTTATGGATTTAAGCATTTATATTCGATTCATTGTTGCTTTGATATTTGTTTTATCGCTGATAGGCTTGATATATTGGTGTGCGCAGCGATTTGGCTTGAGGCGCTTTTTGGGTGACACAATAGCTGGAGGGCGTATCGAAATAATTGAAACTAAGAGAATTAATACCAAATTCCAACTTGTATTGATAAAACGTGACACGGCTACACACCTACTCTTACTGGGAACAGAAAATGGCGTGCTGATAGAAACGCTTAACGCGAATGAAACACAAAAGGCTGATAGCGAAAATATTTCAAAGAAAATAACGTCATATGAACTCTCTGAAAAAAATAATCAATAGAGGTATCTGAAAGATGTCTCAAAAAAACGTCGTGTGCCGCGCAAACAAAA
>ENA-OSEY01001696-OSEY01001696.1-marine-metagenome-genome-assembly--contig:-NODE-1696-length-14922-cov-2.964163_pt1 | contig 14922 bp, 15 predicted proteins | sample MGYA00248465_ERZ534230 | MGnify/ENA primary metagenome ERZ534230 (study PRJEB26409, sample SAMN06344110) | marine metagenome | isolation source: Sea water from surface | place: Atlantic Ocean:Southern...
CGAAGCAAACCCAACGAGTAAAAGAACTAAAGAAAGTGTGAACAGCGCAGAAATTATGTGTAGCGGAAAATTATTTTTCTCAATTTTTGCCCTAATGCTTGTTTTATGAAACAGCTTTAACATTGGAAACCCCCTGATTGATCCATACTTAAGTTTTATGGATCAATCAGGGGGTTTCAAGGGTATCAGAGCATTTAAGTAAAAATAATTCACCAACAATTTTTCAAGAGGCAGATTTTTGCCCCTAAAACAAACTATTTCACTGTGGCGAGATATGCTATCAAGTTAGCCCGATCTACTGGCTTTTTTAATCCGGAAAATCCCATTTTGGTTCCGGCAGCGTATTTTTTAGGATTTTCCAAAAATCCATCAAGATTTTCGGGAGACCATGTTTCTGCAACTGCTACAAGAGCACCAGAATAGCCATATCCGTCTACCGAACCAACAACGCGATCAACTACCGCCCAAAGATGTGGCCCAGTTCCATTCGCACCATCTTCTAATTTGTGACAAGCTTTACACTTTCCAAAAACTTTAGCGCCTTTGTCTATATCCGCTGCTAAATAAAGTTCAGCAAACTGTGGGCCCTCTTCTTCCATCTCGTCAACTTCCACTTCTGCTTCAGCAACTTCTATGGCATAGCCTGACGCATATTCGCCTCCATGACCGCCACCAACATGGTAAATTTCTTCAGCTGCCCAATTGCCCAGAAGGTAAATTAACAGGGCTCCACAAAAGCCACCCATTACCTTAGTTGCAGTCATTGTATCCATATAAATCACCCTTTAAATTGGATTTTGGAAGTATCTACTCTTTTCCTCTGGGATTATGCAAGGCGTAAGGTATATATAGAATAGGAAAAGTGAATTAAAATCAGATAAAATGACAAACAGAATAGCCTTTCAAGGAGCCTTAGGAGCCTACTCCCATGAAGCCTGTATCACCTACAGGCCAGATATGGAGCCTTTTCCCTGCCAGACCTTCAGTGACGTGTTGCGGGCCGTGCGTGATAGTGACGCAGAACTCGCAATGTTGCCTGTTGAAAACTCGTCTTACGGCAGGGTCGCCGACAGCCACCGTTTATTACCAGAATCAGGCCTTCATATAGTTGATGAATGCTTCAAGAGGGTTAGGATCTCGCTAATGGCCAATCCAGGGGCCAAGTTAGAAAACATTAGTGCTGTAAAAGCACATTTAGTTTTACTACCCCAAGCTCAGAAATTTCTGGATAAGCACAAAATAAGAGCAGACGTTGCAGCAGATAGCGCAGGCGCAGCAGCTAACTTATCAATTTCTAAGAAATTAGATGAAGGCGTACTAGCAAGTAAACTTGCCGCAAAAATACATGGCTTGGATATTTTAGCAAAAGACATTGAAGACTTTGGACACAATACGACTAGGTTTCTGGTCATGTCTCGGGCCCCAAATTTTGAGCGTAGAGGAAATCATAAATTAATGACAACCTTTGTTTTCCAGGTACGAAATATACCTGCGGCTCTTTATAAAGCCATGGGAGGGTTCGCCACCAATGGTGTTAATATGACCAAACTTGAAAGTTACATGGTGGGAGGCTCATTTACTGCAACTCAATTTTATGCAGATATAGAGGGGCATCCAGACGATGAAAACGTTGCTCGGGCGCTTGAAGAATTGAGTTATTTCACTGATAGCTTATCGATTCTCGGAGTTTACCCTACCGATAAGAAACGTTATTAACTTAGCCTTATGTCGGCAGCGCGCAGTTAGTCCTGCAAGCGATCTGAGAGCCATTTCTCCAAAAGAAAATTAGCTATCGATCCCTTCCGTGCGGGAATTATACTTTGATTTAGACCTGCAAAAACGTCTAAAAGTTCCGACTTTCCAATCCACATGGCGTCTTCAAGTTCATTGAAATCAATTCTTATTTTCTCACTTTGAGCAATACCATGACATCCAAACATCAAAGAGTTTGGAAAGACCCAGGGCTGGCTCGCCAAATAGGAAACTTGGCCTACCTCAATACCACTTTCTTCCATCACTTCCCTTCTTACAGCCCCTTCTATTGTTTCGCCAGGCTCTACGAAACCAGCCAACAAAGAGAACATTTTTTCAGGCCAATTCGCAGACCTCCCAAGTAAAACCTTATCGCCCCTTGTAATTAGCATGATCACAACTGGATCCGTCCTAGGAAAATGAGAAATTCCACAATTATCACAGTTTTTTTGCCATCCAGAAAGTGACATTTTAAGTAATGAACCACAGGACGAGCAATATTTTTGAGTAGTGTTCCAGTGAAATAAACCCTTAGCAATTGAACACAGCTCTGCTTCTCTTTTAGTCAAATTTAACATTTGACCTCTTAGCTCACAAAAAGCATATTTTTTATCTAATCTTGGATGATGTTGTTGAGTTGGATCAAAAAATACGTTTGGATCAGGCTTGTCCCCTGTAGTTGGTTCCCAATGAGATATATCAAAAGCAATGTAATTTTGGCTGTTCTCGGCTCCTAAGAAGATTTCATCTGCACCTTCGCAGAGCGGATGTGGAAACTCAAACTTTGCCAAAGACGGCTGATTTTCTAAATCCATTAAAATTTTCCCACGCCAGACAAAGATCACAGAATCGCCCTTTGAAGCCTTTGCCTTTTCCGTTCCACGAAAAGCCGCAGCTCTGTTTAGTCCAGAACCACCAAAAGTTACGTCTTCAGCATTTCTCACAAGAGTATCTCCACTAAAATTTATTTATATTGATAGAATACTTTTGATTAGAAGCAATAAGGCCACTGCAGGGATCTTGAATAAAACCTCAAAGAGCCATATAAAGTTCGTGAGAGGTTGGTCGGGCAAGCGCCTCGCCAACCCGGTCAGGTCCGGAAGGAAGCAGCCGTAACGAGTACCGTTTGGGTCGTACTTAACCTCTCACCTTCAGCATTCACTTTTACTTACACTAAGCATTCTTGCCCAGTTTTCTTGGGCTTTGGTCTCGACAGCACAAGGCCTAACTTTGCGAAGCCTCTCTAAGGCTTCATCCGGATCCTCTCCAAATTCTACCATAATCCGTAGAACGATCATGCCCGTCCTTCCACAGCCTTCTCGACAGTGTACTAGGATTCTATCGCCATCGTTAATTTTCTGGTGTATATTTGTGGAGATTGTTTCCCACAAAATTTCTTGCTCCTGATCAACTATGCCAAAATCTTTTATTGGGAAATGTAGCAAGGGTATTTTTTCTTTTTCTACAAAAGAAATAAAGTCGCTTACACCAAGATCCTCTATCTCTTTTTGTTCTGTTAATGAGATTATTGCAGCTGGCTTCCAATTAAAAATTTTTTTGATATCAGTCAAAAAGTTTCCTTGAAGGCCCGGTAAACGGCTTATCCCTAATAATGCAGGTCCAACAGATATTTCAAAAACTTCAAAGGAATCCATTAGAATTTTCTTTGCAATCATATTGATGACTGGACGTCTAGCACACAAACACTTAGCTTATAACTACTTTTATTTTAGAACAAAGATATGACAGCAGAAGAAAAAACAAGTTATCAAGTATTAGCCAGAAAGTACCGTCCTGAAACATTTTCTGACCTCATCGGACAAGAGGCAATGGTAAGAACGCTGAAAAATGCCTTTGACGCCGATCGAATTGCGCAAGCATTCATGATGACAGGTATTCGTGGTGTTGGGAAAACAACTACAGCTCGAATCATAGCAAAAGGTATGAATTGTGTTGGGCTCGAAGGGAAAACAGGTCCAACTACAAGTCCGTGTGGCCAGTGTGAACATTGTGTTGCAATAAGCGAAGGACGGCATGTTGACGTGTTAGAAATGGATGCAGCTAGTAGAACCGGTGTCGATGATATTAGAGAAATAATCGATAGCGTTCATTACCGTGCTGCTTCTGCACGGTTCAAAATTTACATCATCGATGAAGTACACATGCTATCAAACAATGCATTCAATGCATTATTGAAGACCTTAGAAGAACCACCAGCCCACGTAAAATTCATATTTGCCACGACAGAAATTCGAAAAGTTCCCGTAACTGTTTTATCAAGATGCCAAAGATTTGATTTGCGCCGGATTGAGCCAGAAGAAATGATTAAAATGCTTCAAAATCTGGCGAAGCTTGAGAATGCGAATATTTCAAATGAGGCCCTAGCACTAATTACGCGTGCATCTGAAGGTTCTGCAAGAGATGCACAATCATTGTTAGATCAAGCTATCAGTCACGGTGCAGGCGAAACTAACGTTGATCAAGTTCGATCAATGTTAGGTCTAGCTGACCGTGGAAGAGTTATGGACTTGTTTGAATTTATCATGCGAGGTCAAGCTGAAGAAGCCTTGAATGAACTTGGCAGCCAATACTCAGATGGAGCTGACCCAATTGGGATCATTCGTGACCTTGCCGAAATAACGCACTGGGTTTCTGTCATTAAAATTACTCCTGACGCAGCAGATGATCCAACGGTTTCACCCGATGAAAAAGCTCGAGGGCAGTCATTTTCTCAGTCTTTGTCAATGCGAGTACTTACTAGAACCTGGCAATTGCTCCTGAAAGCCTTAGACGAGATTTCATCAGCGCCAAACTCAATGATGGCGGCAGAAATGGCTATCATCCGAATAACGCACGTATCGGACCTTCCAAGCCCTGGGGAATTAGTGAAAAAACTTACAAATTCTCAACCCGACAATACTGTAGTTAAAAAAGAAAGCTCTGAAGGGCCTAAAACAAATACCACTTCTTCGAATTACATACAATCTCAATCCAAAGAAACAAATTCCACAAGTATTGATGGCAATACAGCACTTGCTTTGGATGCCGAAACTTTGGCTTTACAATACCCTACTTTTGAAAGTGTTTTAGAAATTATACGTAAGTTTCGGGATATGAAACTTCTAATAGATGTAGAAAACTCAATTCGCTTAAGTAGCTATATGCCAGGTAGAATTGAGTTTACACCCACCAAAGATGCTCCAAAGGACTTAGCGCAAAGGCTTGGCCAACTGTTACAAAGTTGGACTGGCTTTCGATGGGCTGTAACCGTAGTCAGCCACTGTTCCGCTAAAACAATTCAAGAGCACCGAAATGCCGAAGAAGCACAATTAGAACTTGATGCAAAACTACATCCCTTTGTGAAAACAGTTTTTGAAAAGTTTCCAAAAGCGTCTATAACAGAAATCAAATCACAGACACAAATTATTACAGAAGCAGCACAGACAAGCTTACCAGAAATTGAGGGTGAGTGGGACCCTTTTGAAGAATAAACTAGGAGAATGAAATGTTTAAAGGCTTAGGCGGGTTGGGCGATATGGGCAAAATGATGAAAGCTGCCCAGGAAATGCAAGGGAAAATGGCCCAAATGCAAGAAGAAATGGTAAATATCATGGTAGAAGGCCAAGCTGGGGCAGGTATGGTCAAGGCTACTTGCTCTGCAAAGGGAGACCTTAAAGCATTAGATATTGATCCAACAATTTTTAACAGCAATGACAAGGAAGTTGTCGAAGACTTAATCGTTGCAGCGATTAAAGATGCTCAGGAAAAAGCTAGCGAAAAAGCAAAAGAAGAAATGGGGAAACTTACGGAAGGTTTAGGGTTACCGCCTGGCATGAAACTCCCATTTTAAAATGAAAAACAATCGAGAACTTGACGTCTTAATCGAGCTTATGGCAAAACTCCCAGGGCTTGGGCCACGATCAGCACGTCGCGCTGTTTTGCATTTAATTAGGAAGCGTAAATCCCTATTGCTCCCATTGGCCGATATGCTTTCTAACCTATCAGAGACAGCTAGAGAATGTTTAAATTGTGGAAATATTACAACTACTGAATTGTGCGAATTATGTAGTAACCAAGACAGATGTAATGGAGAACTATGTATTGTTGAGGATGTATCCGACCTTTGGGCCATGGAACGAGCAAATATTTTTAAGGGGCGCTACCATGTTTTGGGTGGGACTTTATCTGCTCTTGATGCTGTGGGCCCTGAAGAATTACGGATACCAAGCTACTTAATCGTATCGTATCAGAAGATATAACCGAAGTCATTTTGGCTCTTAACGCCACCATAGAGGGGCAAACAACAGCACACTATATTTCAGAGCAACTTGAGCACTCAGTAAAAGTTACGTCGTTAGCGCAAGGTGTTCCGATCGGTGGAGAGTTAGATTATCTTGATGAAGGCACAATAATGGCTGCACTCAAAGCCCGACGGCAAATTTAAGGAATGAAAAATAGAATCATTCTTTTTCGGCCTGCTCGCCTTCTTCTGGAAGATTGAAAAAGCTATCTGCATCCGAAAAATCCTCAGTGATTTCTTCTGAATTTTGCGACTGATTTTCTGTTAAGCTAAATTCTTCTAACCCCTCCATACTGGCAGGAATTTTAGGCTCCACAGGCATTTCAAGCGATTGCTCAGTACTCACTAATTTACGTCTTTCATCATCAGACATGATCGCACCATCAGTTGCCTTTTTTGCAGCTGCTTTTTGTACAGCCGTGTCTAATTCAGATTGCTTACAAAGACCCAACGCAACCGGGTCAATAGGTTGAATATTTGAAATGTTCCAGTGGGTTCGTTCACGGATAGACTGAATAGTTGGCTTAGTTGTGCCTACAAGTTTGGATATTTGGCCATCGGTTAATTCTGGATGAAATTTGACCAACCAATAAATCGAAGCCGGTCTATCCTGGCGTTTGGATAATGGTGTGTATCGTGGGCCACGCCTTTTTTCCTCTCCCACAGCTGCAGGATTGTGTTTTAGAGTTAATTTATGAAGCGGATCCGCTTCAGCTTTTTTAATTTCATCAGCATCTAATTGACTGTTAGTAACAGGGTCAAAACCCTTTACCCCAGTCGCCACATCCCCGTCAGCTATACCCTGAATTTCCAACTCATGCATTCCAACAAAATCTGCTATTTGTTTAAATGTAAGCATAGTATTGTCAACAAGCCAAACAGCTGTCGCTCTTGCCATGATAGGTTTAGCCATTTTTATCTCCTTCATACAATCCACAACCACCTGAATTTAGGCGCCCATTCTAAAGGAATTATCCGATAATAGGGGAAGTGAGTTTGCTATAACGATTTTTTTTAAAAAGTGAAGTCCTATTAGTAATTTTATTATCAACCTGCGTTTATCAAATTAAACCTAGAGAAATTGTTTATCATCGGCAAATCCTGAATAGGCCCCACAAGAAGACTACTAACAGGCCAAATTTTACTATTGAAAAAAACCTATAGCGAAATATTTTAACAAAATAAGGGTAATATTAGTATTTTTGTTGCGCTGTAGTTGTGAAATAACTAAAAGATAGAAAATTTTGAGGAGACACGTTTGATGGCTCATGATGGACAGCACGACCTTATGGTCTCAATACCTATTTTGGAAAATATTTTAGGCTTAGCTAGAGAAACAATTAAACCTTTAGAGACACTTAACCAAAAAGCTATAGATAGGCTGCGCGATCTAGTCACAATAGAAGGTAAGATCTCATCTTCAATGATGGAGACACATCAGTCTGCTGCCCATGGCGTTGCTTGGCTCGCGACCTACACAGAAAGTATTAGCCAAATGGTGAAATGGGCTGAAAGTCTTTCTCAAGAAAAGAAGTTTGGACAGTTAGAACAACTTCTGCTGCAAATCGGAGTCAGCGAATACCTTGGGCAAATATTTGGTGGAATTATGATGAGCCAAGGTGAAATTTTTAGGCTTAATGATATTGGTTTAAGTAACTTTGACTTGTCGGAGTTTCAAACCAAAGCAGTGCACGAGCTTTCAAGTAAAGGCAACACTCAACAGGCTCGTTCACAATTAGTTGATATGATGCTGGAGCATTCGGCCAATGTAACAGTCGGTAACTGCGGATTGGACGAAGATTTGGAAATGATAAGAGAGCAATTTAGAAAGTTTTCGGTTGATAGAATTGAGCCACACGCCCATGAATGGCATTTGAAAGACGAGTTAATTCCTCTTGAAGTAATTTCTGAATTATCAGAGTTAGGTGTTTTTGGACTAACCATCCCCGAGGAATATGGCGGACTTGGTTTAAGCAAAGCATCCATGGCAGTTGTCTCGGAAGAATTATCTAGAGGTTACATAGGCGTTGGCTCGCTAGGGACTAGAACCGAAATTGCAGCTGAATTGATCCTTTGCGGCGGGACAGAAGAACAAAAAAAACAGTGGCTACCAGGTTTAGCCAATGGTGATATTTTACCAACTGCAGTTTTTACAGAACCCAATACAGGTTCTGACTTGGGAGCGCTTAGAACGAGAGCCGTAAAATCTGAAAACGGCAACTACCAAATTACTGGCAACAAAACTTGGATCACACATGCATCCCGGACTCATGTTATGACCTTACTAGCGCGTACTGATCCTGAAACAAAAGATCATCGAGGCTTGTCTATGTTTCTGGCCGAAAAGCAACCTGGTAATGATGACAATCCTTTTCCAGACAAGGAAATATCTGGTGGTGAGATTGAAGTCCTAGGCTATCGAGGTATGAAAGAATATGAAATGGCCTTTGACAAATTTACAGTGGATAAAGCAAACCTTCTAGGCGGTCAGGAAGGAAAAGGTTTCAAACAACTTATGCAAACATTTGAAAGCGCACGAATCCAAACTGCAGCACGAGCTGTTGGGGTTGCTCAGGCCGCTTTAGATGAGTCCTTTAATTATGCAAAGGATAGAAAACAATTTGGAAAATCACTCATCAACTTTCCTCGGGTTATAAATAAATTAGCAATGATGGCTGTAGAAATTATGATCGCTCGACAGCTGACTTACTTCAGCGCATATGAAAAAGACAATGACCGCCGATGTGATCTTGAGGCCGGCATGGCAAAGCTACTTGGCGCGAGAGTCGCCTGGGCTGCAGCAGATAATGGTGTTCAAATACACGGTGGAAATGGGTTCGCCTTAGAGTATAAAATTAGCCGTATTCTTTGCGACGCTAGAATTTTGAATATTTTTGAGGGTGCAGCAGAAATCCAAGCTCAGGTTATAGCGCGCCGATTGGTAGAAACTTAAATTAATTAATTTACCCCTAGATTAGGCTCAACACAGTTATAAGCTTTCACTCGGTAAAAACTCTGTTGGAATTTTGTTTTCATTTAATAGTAAAAATTCTGAAAAAACTTTCCCCATTTGGGGAGCCATTCCTAAGCCTATCTTAAAACCACCATTCATTATGAATTCTGATGGGAAAAGCGGATGTTTGCCTAATACTGGGGCTCTAGAACGTGAACGTGGCCGCACATTTGCCCAAGTACAGATTGGATCTTTACCTTTGAGTTCTGGTAATATGTTTGAAGCCTTTAAAATCAAATCCTTTAAATTACCATCGTTAGTATCTTCACGTTCAAAACTACGTTCAGATGTTGAACCAACAGCAATGGTGCCATCAAAATGTGGGATAAAATGTAAAGTTTCCGCAAAAAGTTGTGCTGAATTTGATTTTTTTAGTTTAAATAATGCTGCCTGTCCTTTCACTCCATTTCCAAAATTATTTGCCAATTGTTTTGATATTCTACTAAGGTCATGGACACCAGTAGCCCAAACAACTTTACCTTGGTTTTTTCCTTCTAGCACAAACTCACAGCCTTTATTTTTCAAGGCTTGAGCCAAGGATAAACAAGCCAACCTAGGATGGATTATTGCAGATAACGTATCAAAGACCCAAAGGCCTGTAGGTGATGCTAATTTCCAATCTTTGCTATTATCTATGATCTGCCAAGTCGCAAAGTTTTTCCACAGATTATCTGCACTTTCTTTTCTTTTTTGAGCTAAGGCAACGCTAGCTTCATCCATCAAAGGCTGTAGTCTACCGTTCCTTCTATATCCACTGTTCAGTCCAGAAACACTATCTACAGATCTCCAGAATTTTTGACTATAAAGCAAACTTTCAAGTTGGAATTGTTTTTTTGTGTTCCAGTTTTCCGGAACATGCGGTGCTAGGGCTCCTACGATGCCGCCACTGGCTCCATTAGCGATGCCATTTGGATCAATTACTCTTACTGACGCATCCAAATTGAGACAATGCCAGGCGAGTGTTAACCCCATAATCCCAGCACCTCTTATCGTGATGTCTATCATTCGCTCTTTTCACCTGCTAATACATGAGCGATAGAGGTGACAAAAGAAAAGTGCAAGCCTTTGACAAACTATACTTATCCAAATCTTGTTTGGCGAAATAATCGAATACCGATAGCTCAAAAATTTGATGACCCTTACTACTCGCTGGATAATGGTTTGGAGGAAGTGCGTCACGTTTTTTTAAATAGTAATAAACTTGCTCAAAGGCTGAAAGATGGATTTAAGATTGCCGAATTAGGATTTGGAACTGGACTGAATTTTTTATCAACTCTGTGGCAATGGCGACTCAAAAAACAAAAAGGTAAACTTTCTTATACTTCCTTTGAAGCGTTTCCGATGAAACCAGAAGACATGGTCAAAGCACAAAGTGAATTTGCTGAATTAAGTAGTATTAGACATGAGTTTTCCTCGCTTTGGAGCGAGCTCCTAGAAAAAGGAGAGCTAAATGGAAGTGACTACAAATTGGAACTTATTCTTGGTGATGCAAGACGCACAATAATGAATATTGATATAAAGGCTGATTGTTGGTTCTTGGACGGCTTTTCTCCAGCTAAAAATCCAGAGCTGTGGGAGAAAGGATTATTGAATGAGGTCTTTAGATGTACAGCTAATAAAGGTACATTATCAACCTACTCTGCCGCAGGTGTTGTACGCAGAAATTTAAGTTCAGCAGGCTTCGAAGTTAAACGGATTTCCGGTTTTGGGCGTAAACGACATATGACACTAGCGATCAAAAAATCATGAAAAATAATCCAAAACTAGGAATATCGCTTATGGCAGTAACTATGCTGCTTTTTGCTATTCAAGATGGGGTATCACAATATCTAGCGCGAGAGTACAATGTTTTTTTTATTGTTATGGTTAGGTACTGGTTTTTCGCTATATTTGTAATCGTTTTATGTTCCCAACAACCCGGTGGGCTTCGCAGAGTGGTATCAACAAAACAGCCTTTTTTACAGATTTTTCGTGGGGCACTGCTCGCTTTTGAAGTTATTGTGATGATTACAAGTTTTACTTTGTTAGGCTTGATCGAGAGCCACGCTGTTTTTTCAATTTACCCACTACTGGTGGCGGCATTATCTGGACCAGTTTTGAAAGAATATGTTGGTTGGAAACGGTGGTCTGCTATTTTTATCGGTTTTGTCGGTGTCATGATCATATTGAAACCAACTAATAGTGTGTTCTCTTTACAGGCGATAATTCCTTTGATTTCTGCGCTTATGTTTGCTTTGTACAGCCTCCTGACAAGATATGCAGCCCGCCAAGACAGCACAATGACTTCATTTTTCTGGACTGGGATAATTGGAGCCATTGTAATGTCGGCTATCGGAAGTGGCTACTGGGTTCCTTTGGCGGCTGTAGACTGGGCTTGGTTAGGTCTACTATGTATTCTTGCGTGCTTGGCCCATTATTTACTCATAAAGTGTTACGAATTGTCAGAGGCAAGTTCACTTCAGCCTTTCGCTTATTTACAACTTCTCTTCGCAACAATTATTGGCCTTTGGATATTTAGTGAAAATCTGGAGATACATCTTGTTATTGGCGCATTACTGGTTGTGCTTGCTGGATTATTCGCTTTTTGGCGTGAGAGGCAAAAGACCTGAACCTTTGAGATAAAAATAAAAAGAAGCAGGAGGTTTTTTGTTCAGTCGTACTTTGTAATTTGGAAGACTTTCTGAAACTCGCATGACATAATTACGAGTTTCTTCGAAAGGAATACTTTCAACCCACTGAACCAGGTCAACTTTAGGGTTTCGTGGATCCCCCAGAAGCTGAATCCAGCGGTCAGCGCGAGATGGGCCAGCATTATACGCAGCTGCCATGAGAATCGGATTTCCCTCATACCTTTCAGAAAGCTCTTCTATATATGCTATGCCAATCTTCGCATTGTACTTCCAATCTGATAACATTCTTTCAGATGAAAATTTCAAGCCAAGCCTTCTTGAAACTTCTTTAGCTGTCTTTGGCATTACTTGCATCATGCCAAGAGCTCCAACAGGTGATGTAATTTTCGGATAAAACTCGCTCTCTCTACGCGCTATAGCCAATGTCATTTCTGGAGGAATTTTTTGTTTTAGTTCTGCCACTGGGTGAAGTGCAAAATAAGGCCTTGGGAAGACCTTACCTTGACTTGCTGCTCTTTTTGCTACCATGACAAGCTCGTGTGGTTTTTGTTTTTCTCCCAAAAAGTCTGCTAATCTTAATATATCTTCATCAGATAATGTTTCGGTTAAATGGGTGAGAAAGCGCTCTGCAAGCACTTCCCTATTTGCGGAAAACAATAGCAGAGCTGCTTTAAAAACTGACCCATTTAAAAAACTTGCTTTCTTCCAGGATTTGGAGTGAGGGGTATTTAAAGCTTTTATATCTACTGTCCTTCCCACTTTTTCGGCTGCTAGCAAACCGTAGTAGGTTTCCCAACGATCGGCTCCAATTTGATAAATTTGTTGAGCAACATCCATCTTGCCTTGTTTTTCATATGTTCGCCCGAGCCAATAGAAACCACGGCCCAACGAAATTGGGGCATCCACCGCTACTAAAAAATTCTTGAAATGCTTCAAAGCTAAATCTGCATTATTCAATTTTTCCAACGCTAAATAACCAGAAAGCCATTCTAGAACAGCATAAGTATCACCTTCTTCAAGATAGTGATTAGACGAAATATTATAAGCTTTATTGTACTGTTTATCGTACATCAGATCACGAGCTAAGACTTCTCTTTTTTCAGCCCATTTTGACGGCTGAGACAGATGCTTGGCTGACTTACTATAGTTTTCTAAGACTTCAAGAGCTGAGTCTCGAAGATTATTTCTTAGTCGCCATTCGAAACGCGCATGCATTACAATAGGATGTTTTTTCCATTCTGGGGGCAAGGAATTAATTTTTGCAGAGACATTCTTTTTATTCGCATTTAGAGAAAAAACAGTGTCAGCTATCGCCTTTTGAGTATCACTCAATAGAAAAGACATCGCGTCTAATGAAGCTTTATCTTTTTCCCACAAGAGAAACTCAAACCTATTATCTTTTAGAGGCAGTAAATTTGTTCGAAAATTTTCAACAATTTCGAAAGTTGTATTCTTATTCATACTTTGATCAGCCCAGGCTTCTTGGGCAACAAGACCTGCCTTAAATTTTTGCCCGTCACGCTTCAACGCAAGTGCATAAACAAGGCTGCCCAAACCAGTTTGAGGTTTTCCCAAATCAAAAAATGCTAAAACCTCCTTATCCGAAGCATTAAAAAAAGTTTTTTCAGATCTTTTCCTGAGATAAGGTAGCCCTGGCCAATCAGAATTTTGTTCCAAAAATCTCAAGGCTTCATCTGGTCTTCCTAAACCTTCTCTTAAATAATGCCACAAAATAATAGAGTAACCCAAATCCCCATCTTTATCAGCAAGTAGAAAGGCTTTATCCCAGTCTTCATTTTCCATAGCCTTGAAGGCAGGCTCTAAAGGTCTCACCGGCACCTGAGCATCTGCTGTGTTGAAAAACAAAAACAGAAATAATGTAATATATCGCAACTTTGCTTGCATTTTTGATCCAGAACCTAAATACGGTAAATTGAGTGTACTGTGCATTTTAAGTTAAGCAATGTTGCTTTTTAGAAATTCTTAGTTTGAATATAAACTATAAGGAGTGTTTCATGTTTAAAGGATCATTACCAGCAATGGTCACACCGTTTAACAACGGCGAAGTAGATGTGAAAGGGCTGAGGAAACTCGTAAATTGGCATATAGAGCAGGGCAGTCACGGGCTCGTGCCCGTTGGTACAACCGGTGAAAGCCCTACCCTGACACATGCTGAGCATGAGCAAGTAGTAAGCGAAGTTATTAATGAAGCAGCCGGAAGGGTGCCTGTTATAGCTGGTGCCGGCTCCAATAATACTGCCGAAGCAATTAGATTTGTAGAACATGCTAAGAATGTGGGAGCAAACGCTGCTCTGGTAGTTACTCCTTACTACAATAAGCCAACTCAGGCAGGCTTAATAGCGCATTTCACTGAGCTAGCAAATATTGGTCTTCCAATAGTTATCTATAATATTCCAGGTAGATCTGTCGTAGATATGTCACCTGAAACTATGGGTGAATTATCAAATTTACCTGAAATTATAGGTGTAAAAGATGCCACAGGCGATTTAGCTAGAGTTTGTGATCAACGTTTGACCTGCGGTAATGACTTTATACAACTTTCTGGAGAAGATGCGACAGCACATGGATTTAATGCACACGGGGGTGTTGGCTGTATTTCTGTAACTGCAAACGTTGCTCCAAGTCTATGCTCAAGGATGCAAGAAGCAACCTTAGAAGGTGACTACTCCTTAGCTCTCAAGATCCAAGATAAGTTAATGCCTTTGCATAAGGCTATTTTTACAGAACCTGGTTTAGTCGGTGCAAAATTTGCAATGAGTCAGCTAGGATTATGTAGAGATGAGGTGCGTCTTCCACTAACTACACTTTCAGAACCGACCAAACAAAAAATTAATTCAGCACTTAAGCATGCAGATCTAATTTGATCAGAATTGTAGCAAGCAGTTTGTTTGTTTTGACTTGATTTTAAACTCAAAGACCGCAAATCTTTTACTATGAATAAACTGACTCCATTTCCTGGCCGAAAATCGCTTCAGGTAATTTCTTTTGATCGGAAAGAGCTAGCAATTATATTATCTATCTATGGCAAAATGGTGGCTGCTGGTGAGTGGAGAGACTATGGCATTTCGGCACTTAACGACGTGGCAGTATTTTCAATTTTCCGTAGAACGGCAGAGAATCCCCTTTATCGAATAGAAAAACGCCCAAAGTTACGAAATAAACAAGGTGAATATGCAGTAATAGGTATTGATGGGCAAATTTTAAAA
>ENA-OSEY01001697-OSEY01001697.1-marine-metagenome-genome-assembly--contig:-NODE-1697-length-14916-cov-10.967518_pt1 | contig 14916 bp, 15 predicted proteins | sample MGYA00248465_ERZ534230 | MGnify/ENA primary metagenome ERZ534230 (study PRJEB26409, sample SAMN06344110) | marine metagenome | isolation source: Sea water from surface | place: Atlantic Ocean:Southern...
ATCACATTTGTAAGTGTGGTTCGCGAAATTGCGTAGGCTATATTTTAAGTGATAATGATTGGCCTAAACTAAAAAAAGAACTCAAAAAGAATAGAGGTAAGCTTTAAAAACCGTTTGGTATCAAAACATAATGAATTGATAAAACAATTCCAACAGATACTGTTAATCCAAAAATCATTTTTAGAAAATCTTTTCCAATTAATGGAAAGACATAACGAAGTTTGTAATCTTTGTTCATTGTAGAAATCGCAAGTTCTCTTCCACATAATAAACCAACAAAGACCCATGTAGTTGACATTGGAATATCATTGTATTGCTTAAAGTAGAGTAGAATGACTGCATAAACAAAATCAATTATAGTTGCTGAACGAGTATAACGTGTTCCAGTTTTTGAATAGACAACTCGTTGAATACGTCCACCTCTATCCCAAAAGATATAAAATAAAAGAACACTTAATAAAGCAATTATTGCTATTAATAAATTTATTGGAAGTTCACGAGGAAGAAAAACAGCTATATTCGCAATATCATGACTTAACCAAGTGTACCAAAGAAAACCAGTTGTACACCATTGAGCTATTACCCATGGTCTTCTGTGTTTATCTTGAACTTTATCAAATTTTTCATTGATAAAATAACTTATACCAATCCAAACCATATACGCTATCATTGCTGCTAATCCGTAACCAATTACAGACTTCATCAGAACTTTTTCTAATACAACTGTTGATGCAAAAGCAGACAAAACTAAGAAAGTAGTAGATACTGGAATTCCACCTCTTGTAAGAAGTACTAAAATTAATGGAGCACAAGCATGATACCACTGAATAGTTTGATACGGAATTTTATTTAAACGTCCAAAGGTAATATCACCGTCGTTAATGGTCCATCCATATATAAGTGTAAATGCTAGTACAGCAGAGCCAGCAGTAGCTAACCAGTACCATTTAAAGCGTTGGTTTGAAGCTATAAATGTTCCAAGAGTTTGAACAGAGTCATTAGCAATAACAGAATATGCTGCAAGTCCAAAACCTATAATAGTATAAATTAAGGTTAACTCCATATTTTAAATTGTATATTTTTTTAAAATTAGATTCGAAAGTTAATTTATTTGATTTGATAAAAAAATAATACTTCTGTAACAAATCTGTAACATAAGTGTAATATTTCTTAAGAAATGCAAAATGATATATCAAAAATTTTAGACAAACTCCCATTTGCTTGTATATCCATTGCTAAAAATAAAAAAGTTATGTACTTTAATTATGAAGCAAAGAAAAAATTCATTTTTCTAAAAGAGAATATCAAAATTGATAACATAATTGAGTCAGAAGAACTCAATGAAAAAATTGATAATAGCTTCGCTACAAATAAAGAAAATAACATAAATTTTACACCACTTAATTTTCAAGATTCTTTTTTTGATGCAAATATGGTTTTTTTAGAAAATGATAAGAAAGAACTAACAATTTTTTTCACTGATGAAAGTTTAAAAAGAGGTTATGAAAAAATGAGAACTGACTTTATTGCAAATGTCAGTCATGAGTTAAGGACACCTTTATCTTCAATAATCGCTTCAGTTGAAACAATTCAAAATAATGCAAACAATGATAAAACTGCACAAATCAAATTCCTTGAAAGTATGGGTAAGCAAGCATGGAGAATGTCTAGACTTGTTGAGGACTTATTAACCCTGAGCAAAATAGAATCTGATGATAAAGAGCTTCATTTTGAAAGTATTAATGTTGCAGACTTAGTACAAGGTGTAGTCGATAATTTATATAATAAGGCAGATAAAAAGAATATTAAAATAAGGATTATAAAAAATACAGATAAGTTAAATGTTAAAGCTGATTACGATGCTATGATGCAAGTATTCATAAATTTACTAGATAATGCAATTAATTATAGTAAGGAAAATTCAAATATAACTATCAATTTTGATGAAGAAACAAACAATTATAAACTTTATCTTAAAATAAGTATTACAGATGAAGGTGATGGTATTGAAAAAAAGTATATAAACAGAATTACGCAACGTTTTTATAGAGTTGATAAAAATAGATCAAGAATGCAAGGGGGGACAGGTCTAGGGTTGGCAATTGTTAAGCATATAATTCAAAGACATCAAGGTGAGCTAGAGATTAAAAGTAAGGTTGGAATAGGTAGCACATTCTCAGCCCTTTTTCCTTCACAAGAAAATATTAAAATTTTGTAATTATATTGTAACATTTTTATTATATATATTCATAATCAATGAGATTAAGAGTTTTAATCGTAGAGGACGAAGAAGCTTTGATTGAGCCATTAAAATATAATTTTACTAAAGAAGGTTATATTGTTGATACAGCACTAGATGGTGAGATTGCTCTAGATAAAATTTTTAATAAACCTCCAGAATTAATTTTGTTGGATTGGATGTTACCTAAAATTTCTGGAATTGATTTATGTAAACGAATTAGAAATAATAAAGAAACTAAAAATATTCCCATAATAATGCTAACTGCACGCGGTGAGGAGAACGATCGAATTCAAGGTTTAGAAATGGGTGCAGATGATTATGTTACAAAACCTTTTTCTATTAATGAGTTACTAGCAAGAGCTAAAGCAGTTATTAAAAGAGCACGTCCAATTTTTGCAGAAGAACAAATTACATTTTGTGATATTTCTCTAAATATTGCTACTCACAAAGTGTTTAGAGAAGATAAAGAAATTAAACTTGGTCCTACAGAGTTTAATCTTCTAAGATTTTTTTTAGAAAATATAGACCGCGTGTTTTCGAGAGATCAATTATTAAATCATGTATGGAAAAATGATGCGTTAGTAGAGCCTAGAACTGTTGATGTTCATGTTAGGCGTTTAAGAAAAGTGCTGAATAAAAATAATAAAAAGGATTATATAAGAACCGTAAGATCTGCAGGTTACAGCTTTGGGCATAATTAGGCCCTAAAATTCACTTATACAAATCACTATTCAAACTATAAAACTATCTTATGAAGAGTCTTTTTAGATCATTCTTTACTGTCAGCTTCTATACATTTTTAAGTCGAGTATTAGGTTTTATTCGAGACATATTAATAGCAAGATATCTTGGATCGACAGTCATTGCTGATGCATTCTTCGTAGCATTTCGTATTCCTAATTTCTTTCGCCGTGTCCTAGCAGAAGGAGCATACAGTGCTGCATTAATCCCTGTTTTCTCTGGTGTTGTTCTCAATCCAAAAGATGAACGCGAGGCTTCTGATTTTGTTGAAAACACAACCTCAATGTTACTATTTGCTACGGTCGTTTTAACGATCATTTTCTTCTTTGGGATGCCTTATATCATTCAAGTTTTAGCACCAGGTTTTACTGATAATAAAGAAGCCTATGAACTTGCTGTGCATTTTGGAAAAATAATTTTCCCCTATATTATTTTTATATCCTTAGCTGCTCACTTTGCTTCAATTAATAATGTTCATGAACGTTTCGCTGCTGGTGCATTTGCTCCTGCGATTTTGAATATAAGTTTTATTCTGTCATTATTCTTTTTAACACCTTTTGTAACTACTGCAGGTCACGCATTATCGTATGGTGTATTAATAGGAGGAGTTTTACAATTTTTATATTTATACAGAGCGGTTTTAAATTTTTATCGACCACGTATTATCCTTCCAGTTTTAAATGAAAAATTAAAAAAGTTTTTCAAATTATTTTTACCAGGTGTTGTTGGTTCAGGTGTTATTCAATTAAATATTGTCATTGGAACTATCATTGCTTCTTTTTTACCCGTTGGTGCAATCAGTCATATTTATTATGCGGATCGTCTTAACCAATTACCACTTGCGATATTTGGAATAGCACTTGGCATAGTTCTTTTACCAAGTTTATCAAAAGCAATTAAACAATCAGATCAAGAAACAACAAATAATATTCAAAATAGATCTATTGAATTTTCGTTATTAATTTCTTTACCATCAGCCATAGGATTATTTATTTTAGCTGAACCCATTATACAAATTTTATTTGAACGAGGTGCATTTGTAGCAGAAGATACTTTTTATACTGCTAAAGTATTAAGTTACTTTGCCTTAGGTTTACCTGCTTACATTATAATTAAAGTTTTAGTTTCTTGTTTCTTTGCAAGAGAAGATACTAAAACACCACTATACATATCCATTGTCAGTGTGATTACTAACGTTGTCTTATCGCTACTTTTAATTGGATCAATGAGAGAAATGGGCATTGCTGTTGCAACAGCAATTAGTGCATGGGTAAATGCATTATTATTGTACCTCTTTTTAGCTATTAGGAATCATATGAAATTTGATGATCTATTAGTAAGGAATTCCATTAAAATTTTACTAAGTTCATTTCTATTATTTGTAGGAATCTATGTATTAAATGGACTATTCTTTACAAATATTAGTGGTAATTCAGTGTTAATAAATTCAACACTTTTACTTCTGATGATCTTTTTAGCTATAATTATTTATTTTGGATTAGTAATTGTGTTAAAAGTCCTATCGGTAAATCAGTTAAGAGAATATTTAAAAAAATAATATGGAAAAGCCAACAAAAAGAATACTGTCCGGTGTCCAACCATCTGGTGATCTTCATTTAGGAAATTATCTTGGCGCCATAAAAAATTTTGTTACTCTTCAAAAAGAATATGAATGTTTTTTTTGTGTTGTTGATTTACATGCTATTACCGTTTGGCAAGATCCAAAAGTGTTAGCAAATAAAACAAGAGAAGTAACAGCTGCCTTTATTGCTTCTGGTATTGACCCAAAGAAAAATAATATTTTTGTTCAATCACAAGTTCCTCAACATGCACAGCTTGGATGGTTGTTCAATTGTGTTGCGAGGATGGGATGGTTAAACCGTATGACGCAATTTAAAGATAAGGCAGGAAAGAATAGTGAAAATGTTTCAGTTGGTTTATTTTCTTATCCAACATTAATGGCTGCAGATATACTTATATATTTAGCAACGCACGTTCCTGTTGGTGATGATCAAAAACAACATTTGGAATTAACAAGAGATATTGCACAAAAATTTAATAATGATTTTAAGACAGATTTTTTTCCTATTCCTGAACCATTAATTTTAGGAGAGGCTACAAGAGTGATGAGTCTTCGTGATGGGTCAAAAAAAATGAGTAAATCAGATCCATCTGATTATTCAAGAATCATGTTAACTGATACAGCAGAAAATATTACGCAAAAGATTAAAAAAGCAAAAACAGATCCTGAACCATTACCACAAGATAAAACTGGTTTAGAAAAGAGACCAGAAGCTGAAAACCTAATTTCGATATTTGCTTCTTTGCAAGACACATCTATTGAAAGTGTTATTAAAGATTATGCTGGAAAAGAATTCTCCATCTTTAAAAAAGATTTGGCAGATTTATCCGTATCTAAATTAGAGCCAATTACGAGTGAGATGAATAAACTTATGAGTGATGTTTCTTACATCGATTCTATTTTAAATCAGGGTAAAGAGAATGCTATAGCAGTAGCAGAACCTGTTTTGCAAAAAACTAAAGAAATTATTGGTTTTTTATCCTAAAAATTCCCCAAATTTTAAATTTTTTTTTAGAAAATTCATACTAAAGACATATTAATAACTATATATAGTGCATATGTTTATACAAACTGAACAAACTCCCAATCCACAAACATTAAAATTTCTACCTGGAAAGGTTGTCATGGATGATGGAACGGCCTTTTTCCAAAATATTGGTGAAGCAGCTGACTCACCATTTGCAAAACGCTTATTTGATGTCGATGGAGTTGAAGGGGTGTTTTTTGGAAGTGATTTTATTACTATTACAAAAAATCAATCTTTAGATTGGCAAGTTATGAAACCATTGATCTTAGGCTCAATAATGGATCATTATAATTCTGGAGATACAACAATTAATATTAGTAAAAAAGGTGATGATAAATCTTTAGAGATTGATGAAAACGATACCGATATTGTAAAACAAATTAAAGAATTACTGGATACACGAGTAAGACCAGCTGTTGCTATGGATGGTGGTGATATTATCTATGATAGTTTTAAAGATGGTGTTGTATATCTTCACATGCAAGGTGCTTGTTCAGGCTGTCCAAGTTCAACTGCTACATTAAAAATGGGTATTGAAAATATGTTAAAACACTATGTTCCAGAGGTACAAGAAGTAAGGCCTATTGATGGATAGACTGCATAATTTTTTTTGCTTTCCTTTATTACTTCTTGGATTAATTTTTATAAGCAATGGTTTTGTTGGCTATGTAGAATTTAATGCAGTTGATACTAAGAATACCATTCAAACTGCAAATCAAATAAATAAATTATATTCTGAAAAAGAAATTATACCATCTGAAAAAGAAATTACTCTTAAAGGCCCTCCTATTGCAGAAATAGTGAACGAAAAATTAATTGTAAAAATAAGAATAAAGCCTATCAATCCTATAATTACTTCAAAGATTGAAGAGCAGAACAATCCTAGTATACAGTTAACACTATCAGATAAAGATTTTGATTACCTTGATTCAAATAAAAAAGAATTCGTAAAAACTGTTTTACCAATAATTATTAATGAAAATCAAAATATTTTAATGATTAGAAGTTTCGTTAATGAACTTAAAGGTAAGTTAGAAACATTTAGAACTCTCAATAATAATGAAATAAGAAAACTTAATGATATTGCTAAAAAGTACAATATTAAGTATCAAAACAAACACAAATTAGATTTAGTTGACGAAATACTTTCAAACGTTGATGTAATACCTAATTCAATAGTATTAGCCCAAGCAGCAATTGAAAGCGGATGGGGTAAGTCTAGATTTGCAAAAGAATACAACGCACTTTTTGGGGAATACACTTATGATGACTCGGAAGGTGTTATCCCACTTGAAAGAGAAAATGGTGATACTCATCTAATCAAAGCATTTAGCTCATATAGTAACAGTGTTGAATCATATTTTGATAATATTAACTCTCATTATGCATATGAAGATTTTCGTGATATCCGAAATATAATGAGAAAACGAAATAATTTTTCCAATGTTAACTTACTTGTTAATAAATTAAGCACTTACGCAGAAGATGAAAATTATATTAAAACAATAAGACAAGTTATTAAAACTAATAACTTTGGTATCTTTGATCAAAAAACTATTTCTTATTAATTAAAAATAAAATTGGTGACCAAACCATCTCCAATTTCCTTCACCATCTTTAACAGTACAATTCATTCTAGATCTTCCAGGTGACAATTCTCGTGAAAGTCTTATTTCAATTCTTTCGTTAAATTTATAAATTTCTCTATCAACCTGACCTTTGCTATCAAATATAAAACAATCTAGAGATTTAACTTTTTTATCATCTAGAAGAGAGAAACCTATGAATGGTGGGTTTTGTTTAATAGTTGGATTTTGAGGTATAAAGTCATAAACTCCTAATCCTTTAGAAGAAGCAGCAAATTTTACTCTATCTATTTCACCATACCTTTCATTTAATGAAAATCTTGGTAAATAATACATGTTAGAAGTTTCATTAATTATTCCGGAATGCTGTCCAAAAGCAACCTTAAATTTAAATTCTTTTACTAATTCAATTATTTCATCTGTTGTCTCACCATAAGGAAATGCAAATAAAGTTGGTATCTCCCCAAGCTCTTTTAAGAAGATTCTATTGGATGTTTCTATTTCATCTCTTACTTCTTCAATACTAATATCTGGCATGTGGGCATGTGTATGAGAGTGTGCACCAATTACTACGCCTTCTTCTTTCAGTTTTCTTATTTGATCCCAGTTAATATATTTTTTATTATTTGAAATCGTCCCTGTTGTTACAAATAAGGTAACAGGAATATTATTTTCTTTAAATAAAGGCCATCCAACTTCTAAAAAAGACTTATCAGCATCATCTACACTTATGCCAATAGTATTTGCTGGAAGATCACCATCATTAATAATTGTATCAATAATAAAATCTAATGATTTAATAGTATATTTTTCTTTAGTTAATTCTTCAATATGACTATTAAGTTGGTCAATGGTTACACTTGTTGAGGGATATTTAGAAACTCCAAATTTATGATACATAAATACAGTTGCTGAGTTTTTTACTTCATTAGCAAAAGCACTACTTACTAATAAAAAAATTAAAGAAATACTTTTTAAAAATAGCAATAGAATGTAGTTATGTAATTTCATATGTTGTTATTTCTAGATATTATATCATCAATACCAGAGTTTTGTGTAATTGATGACAACAAAATAATATTACAACAGAAAATTACTCAATCTGAAACAGATAAGTTGAGTGATAATATAATACAATCCTACATAGAAATAGATAAAACATTAAATTTAACTAATAATTTAAAAAAAATTTCTACAACAATTGGTCCTGGGTCTTATACAAGTTTAAGGGTTGGTTCAGCATTTATATCTGGTCTTATGATTTCTCGTAATATTCCTTATTACCCACTAACTATTGAGGATATCTTAAACTTTAACGCAATAAAACATTCCAAAAAAAATTTGGGAGTTTTTATAACCTCTTCTAATAATCAGAAATTTTTCTGTTATAAAATTAAAGATAACAACATGAAATACTATAAAATTGAAAATAATAAATATTCAATTCCAAAAAATATCGATTTGATTCTTTTTAATAAAAGTAAAATAAATGAAAAAAATGAATTAGAACAAATGAAGTTTTCTTTTTTTGAAGAATTTTACAACAATTACAATAATTTTACGTTTAAAAAAAATATTATTATTGAACCAATATATATATCAAATAATCAATTACTAAATTGAATAGAATTAGCTTAATAAATAAAGAACACCTAATATCAATAATCAATTTTATAAATGATAATAGTGATGAATTTAATTATTTTAAAAACATAGGATGGAATATAAAAAATATTGAAAGTCATTTTAGCAAAAATAATAATTACTCTCTTGGATATTTTAAGGATAATAATCTTGTAGGAGTCTTAATTGGTGATACAATTAAAAATGATAAAGAATATGATTTAGAATTGCATATTTTATTTGTATCAAAACATCAAAGAAGAAAAAAAATTGCAACAAAATTATTAAATTATATTGAAACAAATAATCTTAATTTTTCAAAGATTTTCATTGAAGTTGCTGAAGATAATGTAGAAGCAATAAATTTTTATCAAAAAAACAACTTTGTCTTTTTAAATTTTAGACATAACTATTATAGGTATAATGACAAAAATATTCATGCTAAATGCTTCATAAAAAATATTAATAATGAGTGATAAATATATTTATATAAAATCTTATGGTTGTCAGATGAATGTATATGACAGTAATCGTATTAAAGATTTGTTTTCAAATAAAGGATATAAAATAACAAAAGATATTTCTAAAGCAGATTTAACTGTTTTGAATACTTGTCATATTAGAGAAAAGGCAGTTGAAAAAGTTTATTCTGATATTGGCAGAGTAAAAAAAATTAAAGACAAAAAACAAAATATGAAATTAGTAGTTGCCGGTTGTGTAGCTCAAGCTGAAGGTCTTGAAATAAAAAAAAGATCTCCTTCAGTCGATTATGTCGTTGGACCTCAATCTTATCACAAATTACCTGATATGATTGATAAAGTCGATGAAATTGAAAATAGTGAGTTTTTACAAAATGAAAAATTTAAAAACTTAATTTTCAATTCTTCTAATTTATCTTCTGAATTTTTATCTATTCAAGAAGGGTGTGATAAGTTTTGTTCTTTTTGTGTAGTGCCATATACAAGAGGACCTGAATTTTCTAGACCAGTTGATGATATAGTAGAAGAAACAAAAAAATATGTATCAAATGGTATTAAAGAAATAATTTTGCTAGGTCAAAATGTTAATGCTTACCACGGTGTAGCATCAGATGGAAAATCAAAAGATCTAGCTTACTTAATTAATAAAATCAGTGAAATCGAAGAAATAAAAAGGATTAGATATATGACATCCCACCCTATAGATATGAAAGATTCCCTCATAAATGCCCATGCTGATAATTCAAAACTTATGCCTTTTCTTCATCTACCCATTCAATCTGGCTCAGATAAAATTTTAAAAAAAATGAATAGAAAACATTCAGTTGATGATTATTTAAGAATAGTTGAAAAAATAAGAAATGTTCGCCCTGACATTGCTCTTTCATCAGACTTTATTGTCGGTTTCCCGGAAGAAACAGATAATGATTTTGAAGATACAATGAAATTTATTGAAAAAGTAAATTTTGTTATTGCTTATTCATTTATTTATAGTCCAAGACCAGGAACACCTGCTCAAAACAAAGATAATATTAGTTTGTTAGATAAAAAAGCACGGTTAAGCGCTTTGCAATCTTTACTTACACAACAACAAATAAATTTTAATAAATCATTTGTTAATAAAGGGATGGAAGTATTATTTGAAAAGGTAGGCAGGCATAAAGATCAATTTATAGGTCGTACAATCTACAATCAAAGTACATTTATTAACTCTAAAAAAGATCTCTTAAATCAAATTATGAATGTGAAAATTACAAACTCAACTAACTTTGCACTTGAATGTCAGATATAGTAAATAAAAACGAAAATTTAGAATTAGAATTAGAAGATAATACAATTTTAAGTAACTTATTTGGTATCAATGATAGAAACTTATCTCTTATAGAACAAATTAATCAAGTTAAAATCCAATACCGTGGAAACAAAATTAAAATATCAGGTAATAAAAAATCAATTTTTGAAACTAAGAAAACTATTCTTAATTTATTTAAAGAAGCACAAAATGGTGCTGAAATAGATGAGGATAGAATTAGAGATAATAAAAGTTTAATATCTATGAATATTAAGTCAGACAAACAGATGGATTTATTTATTCAAACTAAAAAAAGAAAAATTATACCAAGAACTGAAATACAAAATAAATATCTTCAATTACTAAATACCAAAAATATTACATTTGCTATTGGTCCTGCTGGGACAGGAAAGACTTATCTTGCTGTTGCTAAAGCAGTTTCAGCCCTTCAAGATGGCAAAGTAAATAAAATTATTTTATCCAGACCAGCTGTTGAAGCTGGAGAAAAATTAGGTTTTCTTCCTGGAGATTTAAAAGAAAAAGTAGATCCTTTTTTGAGACCTATCTATGATGCTTTATATTCAATGCTACCTTATGAACAGGTTGAAAAAAAATTACTTAACAACACAATAGAAATAGCACCAATTGCCTTTATGAGAGGAAGAACTCTTGAAGATTGTTTTATAATTTTAGATGAAGCTCAAAATACAACAAAAACACAAATGAAAATGTTTTTAACTAGATTAGGTAAAAATAGTCAAATGGTGGTTGTAGGAGATATTACACAAATCGATCTTGTAAGTGAAAAAGATTCCGGGCTTAAGGATGCATTAAAAAAATTAAATAAAGTTAACGATATAGGTTTTATTGAATTATCAGAAAAGGATGTCGTTAGACATGATTTAGTCAAAAAAATTATTAATGCATATGAAAAACATAAAAGTTGATTTTTTTTCTGAATCAAAAAAATGGCCAAGGCGAATACCTAAAATTAAGACTATTACAAAAAAGACTATAAATAAAATGAGCTCTTATTTTAAAAGAGATCATAAATTTGAACTGAATATAATTTTAACAGATAAATCAAAAATGATTAAACTTAATAAAACCTATAAAAATAAACAAACAGATACTGATGTTCTTACTTTTATTACAAAGAACTCAAATAAAAATGTTGGAAAAATTTTATATTGTGATATTTTTTTCTCAATTGATACTATTGAAAAATATATACGTAGGAATAAAATTAGCATATATGATCATTTTAACCATCTATTAATCCATAGTTTATTGCATATTAACGGATATAATCATAAAAAAAATTTAGAATTTAAAAAAATGAAAAGAGAGGAGATAAAAATTTTAGGATTATTTGGAATTAACAATCCTTACACAATTTAATGAACACAAATAACGCTGATAAATCATCGAGCTGGAAAAATTGGATAATTAAAAAATTATTATCCAATGATTCAACAAAAGAAGACATTTTAAATTTTATAGCTAATGATGAAGATAATAAAAATATTGACGATCTAAATGATAATAATGAGAAAAATCTAATTAAAAACATCGTAAATTTGAATGAAAAAAGTGTTGAAGATTTAATGATACCTAGAAGTGAAATAGTAGCCTTAGACCATGATAAATCTTACAACGAAATTTTAGAAGTTATTAAGGAAGAGGGACATTCTAGAATTCCAGTATTTAAAAAAAATATTGATAATGTAATTGGTTTTTTTCACATAAAAGATTTTATTAAATCTTCACAGGATACATTTCAGATGAGTGAAATAATAAGAGATGTATTATATGTTGCTCCAAAATCTCCGATTTTAGATTTACTGAAAACCATGAGATCATCTAGGATTCATATAGGGCTAGTTGTTGATGGAGTTGGAGGTGTTGATGGATTGGTAACGATAGAAGACTTAGTTGAAGAAATTGTTGGTGAGATTGAAGATGAACATGACGCAGAAGATGATGAAGAATTAGTTTATAAAAAATCAGATAATTCAATAACTGTAGATGCTAGTTATAGAGTGGAAGATTTGGAAGAATTTTTTTCAATTAATATTCCAAGAAATGAAGATGATGAAACTTCTTCTGTAGGTGGTCTTGTATATGAAAAAATAAATAGGATACCAAAAAATAATGAAGTAATTGATTTTAATGATGAACTTAGGATCAAGATCGTTAAATCAAACAATAGAAAAATTGAAATTGTTGAAGTAAATAAAAATAATTGAGTATTTTAATTTATTTTATCTTAGGACTTTTAACCTCACTTTTATTTCCTCCATATTTTTTTTTACCACTAGGTTTTATCATTTTTCCATTCCTTTGTTTTTTATTAGAATCAAATAAAGAAAATTATAGTGATAAAAATATTTTTAATAAATTCTCAATATTTGGGTTTGGTTTTTTTATTAGTTATTTATTTTGGATCAAAAACCCTTTTTTTGTTTTTGAAGAAACTAAAAATTTTTTTCTGGTTTTTTTATTACTGATAATATTCTTATCTGTAATTTTAGGTTTAATCTTTACAATAATTTTTAAATTAGGAAAAAAAATTCCAATAATCATTCTTATCCCACTAATGTTCACATCTAGTGAATATATAATATCAATATTTTTTTATGGATTTCCTTGGTTTACATTTTCGTTATTACTTTCTAGTAATGAATATTTACTATTTTCACTAAAATTATTTGGAACATTATTTTCAAGTTATTTAATTATTCAGATATTTTGCATACCTTTTATTTTTTTAACTAAAGAAAACTTTAAACAAGAATTGAAATATCTAGGACTGTTTATTTCTCTGCCAATAATTAGTTTATTAATTGCAAATTTTAACCTAGAAAAAAATAATTCTAAAATTAAAACAATTAATATGGAAATTTTCCAATTAAATTTTAAAAATAATGACCAATTTTTGACACCTGAAAAAAAACTTCAAAGAATAATTAAACATATAGATGAAAGTACTGCAGAATTGCTTATCTTTGGTGAAAATAATTTTCCTTATCTTTTAGATGATCTTGAACTAAAAATCATAAAAGATTCTTTAAAAGAAAATCAAACATTAATTATTGGAGCTACAAGATATGAAAATAATAAATATTATAATAGTTTAGTAAATATTAATTTAGTAAATGTAACTTACTTTGATAAAAAAATTCTTGTTCCCTTTGGAGAGTTTCTACCTTTAAGAAATTCACTGACCTTTTTAGAGAGTATCGTTGGTCAAAATGATTATTCAAAAGGTAAAGTTGAAAGAATAATTAATCTATCTGATAATATAAGTTTTATTCCTGTGATTTGTTATGAAATTGTTTTTTATTGGAAGCTTTTAAATAAATTTAATAACAAAGGTAATTTTATTGTAAATATTACGAATGATTTTTGGTTTGGTGATTATCTCGGTCCTTATCAACATTTTTATCTCACTAAAATCAGAGCTGCAGAGTTTAATAAGCCAATTATTCGTGTTTCAAATAATGGTATATCTGCAGTGATAAATAATAATGGTGCTGTGCTAAATAAAACCGAATTTAATAAAACTGAAAATTTTAAACACAAATTATTATTTAAAGAAAATAATAATTTTGTAAATTTTCATTTAATATTTAAAATTTATCTCTTTATTATTTTTATACTAACTACTTTCTATTATTTAAGAAAAAATGATTAGTAATAATTATAGTAATCGCTTATTTGGGAGAACAAGAGGAAGAAGCAAGAAAAAAATTGATTTAAAAAAATATCATCAAATAGTTGACAAATACAAGTTTCAAAATTGTGATAAAAAAATAAATTATATTTTAGATATTGGCACTGGATATGGTGAAACTAGTATATTTCTTGCAAATCAATTTTTAGACAAAGTTATTATATCTTGTGAAAAATACATTGATGGAAATATAATTTTACTTAAAAATATTGAAAAGAATAAAATAAAAAATATTCTATTACATAATGGAAATGTATACGATGTTTTAGAAAGTATACATAGAGAATGTTTTGACCTTGTATGGATATTTTTTCCTGATCCATGGCCAAAAAATAGACACGCAAAGCGTAGATTGATAACTAGTGATTTTTTAATAAAACTTCATAATGCTTTAAAAGAGAATAGCGAGATACATATAGCTACAGATTCAACAATATATGTAAGATTTATTTTAAACTCAATTTATAATTGTAAGGATTATTTTGTCTGGATGAACCAATCTGAAATGAATCTGCATATAAAAGATTATTTCGATATTGAGACAAAATATTATAAAAAAGCAATTAATTCTCAAAGAAAACCATCTTTATTCATTTTGAGAAAATTATA
>ENA-OSEY01001698-OSEY01001698.1-marine-metagenome-genome-assembly--contig:-NODE-1698-length-14908-cov-14.859618_pt1 | contig 14908 bp, 13 predicted proteins | sample MGYA00248465_ERZ534230 | MGnify/ENA primary metagenome ERZ534230 (study PRJEB26409, sample SAMN06344110) | marine metagenome | isolation source: Sea water from surface | place: Atlantic Ocean:Southern...
CCAGTCTTGAACATACTCTACATTAACATATTCAACTTTTCCTATTTTCCCTTTTTCAACTAATACCTTTGCTTCTCTAACCATCGGATATGCTGAATAATTATGAGTTAAAGCATACTTTATATTTTTATTTGATTTAATTTTTTTAAAAAGTTTTTTTGCTTGTGGTAGATCACCTGCAAATGGCTTGTCAGATATTATGTGAATATTTTTGTCTATAAATTTTTCTGCAATAATTTGGTGACTTGAAGGTGGAGTCATAATCGCTACAACCTCAATACCATCAGGTCTTAGAGCTTCTTTATAAGCCATTTCTTGATAATTTGAGTAACATCTATCTTTATCAATTCCTATTTTTTTTCCAAAAGTCTTTGAAATATTTGAATTTCTTGAAAAAACTCCTGAGACAATTTCATATTCGTCATCAAATCTTGAGGAAATTCTATGGACATGTCCTATCCATGATTTTGGACCACCGCCAACAATGCCTAATTTAATTTTTTTGCCTTTAATTAATCTCATGATCAAATATCTTAGCAAATATAAAAAATATGTCAGTAAAATTAGGGATAGCACCAATAGCGTGGAGCAATGATGACATGCCTGAACTAGGTGGAGACACTCCTCTTGAACAATGTTTATCGGAGGCAAGTCAGGCTGGATATATAGGTATAGAGTCAGGTGGAAAATTTCCAAAAACATCCAAGGAATTATTACCAAAACTAGAAAAGTATAATTTAAAATTATGTTCTGGATGGTATAGTGGGAATCTTAGAAAAAATTCTGTTGAAGAAGAAAAAAAATTAATTCAAAACCAACTTCAATTATTTAAAGACTGTGAGGCTCCATGTATTGTATTTGCTGAAGTTTTTGAATCAATACAAGGCAATCCAAAAAAAAAACTATCTAGTAGACCAAAAATGTCCAATGATGAATGGAAAGATTATTGTGTAAAAATATCTGAACTTGCAAGATATCTTGAAGATGAAGGTATGCCATTAGCTTACCACCATCATATGGGTACAGTAATAGAAACGGAGGAAGAAACTATTAGATTGCTAGAAAATACAAGTGACAGTGTAAAATTAACTTTAGATACTGGTCATATGCTATTTGCTCGGGGAAATTCTATTAATATAATCAATAAATTTAAAGAAAGAGTAATCCATATTCACTGCAAAGATATTAGAGAAGACGTATTAAAAAAAGCCCTTTCTGAAGATTTAAGTTTTAGAGATGCTTTTTTAGAAGGTGCTTTTACTGTGCCTGGCGATGGGTGTATCGACTATAAACCTCTGTTTGATATTTTGAAAAAAAATAATTACCAGGGTTGGCTGGTAGTGGAGGCTGAGCAAGATCCAAAAAAAGCAAATCCTCTTGAGTATGCAATTATGGGTTATAAATATATTACAGATACTTTAAAGAAATCAAATTTAGAGATTGATAAACTATAATTTTACTTTTTTACTATCTTCAAGTTTGCCATCAAAAAAATCGAAAATATTTTGTATAGTTTCTATTGCCATTCTAGTCATGCACTCTTCAGTAAACGCTGCTGCATGAGGGCTAAGGAAAACTTTTTCATTTTTTAATAATGGATTGTCAGCTTCTGGAGGCTCTACTTCAAATACATCGATACCTGCTCCAAAAATTAGGTTCTCCTTTAATGCTCTATCTAAGTCTTTCTCATTTATAATTCCACCTCTTGCAGCATTTATGATGATGCAATTTTTTTTCATAGTTTTAAGAAGTTCATAATTTATGATATTTTTAGTTTGATCAGTTAAAGGTATATGGAGTGACACAGCATCCATATCTTTTATAGTTTCTGATAAATCTTCAACTTTTTTTCCACCCATTTTGCTTATTGTTTCTGCATCTACAAATGGATCATAAACAAAAACATTCATTTCAAATCCTAAACATCTTTTAATCAATGCTTTTCCAATTCTTCCAAAACCAGCTATAAGAATATTTTTGTTCCAAATCTCTATTGTTTTTGGAAGCTTATTTCTCTCAGTAAATTTTCCACTTTTGACTGATTGATCATACATACCTTTTCTTTTTGATATACTTAAAAGCATGAAAAGAACATGTTCTGCAACTGCTACAGCGTTTGCTGTTGCAGTTATCGCCACATCGATATTTCTTTTTTTACAGCTATCTAAATCAATATTGTCGTAACCAACTCCATGTCTAGAAATTATTTTAAGTTTTTTTGCATTTTCAATTGCTTCTGCAGGCAAAATTGATGTTCTTAAAGACACTGCATCAGCATCTATAATTTTTTGTTTAACGTTTTCAACGCTTAAATCCTCAACTACCTCGTAAGTATAGTTACTATTACTTTTTAATAATTCCATACCTTTTTCATGAATAGGTTGGACAATGAGAATTTTTTTCATAATTTAAAAATGAAATTATATTAATCTAGCAAGATCTCTTTTACTATTTTTAAATGTTGGAAGTGGATATTTAAATGCGTATTTTCTAGGTATACATTTATTTTTCGCTTTCTCCCATAAAGAGATCCATTGCTTATAATTATGAATAGTAATATTTTTTTTATTTCTGCTTCTTACGTAAAAATTTGGTAGAGGCTTTCTACCAGATGGAGTCCCAGCTCTGTTATATCTTAAGTCAGCACTTATTCTAAAATCGTTAGATCTATTAGGTAAAGAACAATGTATCGAGTGTTTGTGTAAAATAATTATATCACCCACATTTGCTTCCAGAAAAATTGGCTTAAATTTATCAAGTAATTTACTACCTTTTATCTCGACCTGACCTTTATATCCAGACACATGATTTAATAAACCCAGTTTGTTTATTTCTTTAACGGTAATCATGCATCCGTTATTTTTGGTAGTTTTTGTAAATGGTATCCAAACGGTCACCATATCTGTCAATCTTTGTCCAACAGATGATAATACTGCTGCGTCTTGGTGCCAAGGAGTTCTACCTGAAAGTCCATCATGAACAGAGTGTCTAGGCAGTTTACTTTCCGGTTGTTTAATTCTTGTATTCTGAACAGGATTAGAAAGAATCTCAGATCCTAATAATTGTTCTACAACATCTAAAATTTTTTTATGGTTTATTAAGTTCCATAAAGATTGTGATGCAAAGTAATCACTATCTTTTTTCACATTATCTCTAGGTAGTCTGGTATTAAAATGTTGGTCAAGATCATAAATATTTAATTTTGATATATAGGTATATTTTCTTTTAAAATCATATTTAAAAACTTTTTCTCTCATATGTCTGGGTGCAAACTTATTAACTAGATTGTCCATTACATATTCCATATCGTTTAAGATAGGTTTTAAATCTTTGTTGAAATTAAGAATATTTTTTATTCTTAGGTATCCATCTCTGTCTAAAATTTTCTTTAATTTGCTGCTAACTTGCATCATTACAAGATTTTAGCAGATAATTTGAATCATGAAAAGATGTAAGCATTCTTTTTTTCGTCGCAACTATATGAGGGTGATATTCAAAATTTTTATATTTCCATATAACAGGTTTATTAAATGCATAACTTCCATAAATAAAAAATCTTTTTGGACAGTTTTTTTCCTTAAATCTTTTTACACCATGATAAGAATTAGGAGTAGATTTAAAGAAAATTACACTTCCCTGTTTTGGTGTAAATTCCATCAATTTATCAAGTTCATTAATTTTGGGAAATCTTCTAAAACTTTTTCTAAGGTTTCTGTTAGCTTTTTTTTTGTATAGAGTAAGAGACCCTCCATTTTTTTTTGGTATATCAGTTAAATATATCAAAAAATTATATATTCTATTGATATCATCTCTATGCGGTCTCAATCTATACCCTCCTTTAGATACTGAAAAATCAATATCTAGATTTAAATTTGGGTTTTTATAATTTTTACCTAGCAATCTTTTTAGCTCTTTAGAATTTACTTTTCTTTTTAATGTATATTTTTTTTTATTAAATATTTTTGGTTTAAACAAACTTTCCCATGTATTTGCCTTAAACTCTGTTTTAAATTTCTTATCAATTTTCTTATAAAATGATTCTGTATTGAAAGTAGCAAAAAGTTTTTTTGAGATTTTAGAACTTGAGATATATTTGTTGAAATTTTTTGATCCTTTATTAATCCTACTTCTACCACCCATAATCATATCATCGAAATTTTTTGAATTACTAATTTCTTTAATTAAAGAATTGCAGACTTTTTTACTGATTATTTGTTCTCCAACAATGACTGGGAAGTTTGATTTAATTTTCTTTAGTTTGTTAATTTTCAGCATTTAGCTGTACATACCCTCTTTTACTCTAATCATTTTGTACATAAGATCATTTAAAGGTGTGGCTATTCCATGTTTTTTTCCTATTTTAGATACAGCTCCACTTATGAAATCAATTTCAGTTTTTCTTTTGTAAAGTACATCAAAAGCCATTGAGGACTTGTTTGTTTGTTTTGAATCAACAATTTTATTAAACATAAATAAACACTCATCTTCAGAAACATTAACGCCATCTGCTAAAGCAACTTCTCTTGTTTCTAAAATAATCTCTTTACCTAAACTTCTAGATACGTCATTGGCATTATTATTTATGTAAAGATCAGTATGATGTAGATCAAAAATAGCTGAAAGTGGGCCAATTGCGGTTAAAGCAAAAAGTTTCATCCATTTTCTTTTTTTTACATCCTCAGCTGCAATCATTTCTAAATTATGCGCTGTAAATGTGTCTGCAATTTCTGTTATTCTATCTGTTATTCCACCATCATATTCTCCAATCCAAGAAGGTAAAGCTGCATGATTCATAATATGACCAGGGCCTAAGATATTTGATGCTTGAGTTGTTGTTCCTCCAATTACTTTTTCATCGCCAACAATACTTTTAATTATAGCTTCATGTCCAATTCCATTTTGAAAAGACATAAAAACTGTTTTATCTCTAATAATGTTTTTAATACTTTTTAAAGCAGGTTCTAGAGCTGTTGCTTTACACATTACTATTACAGCATCAACTTTTCCAATTGTAGATGGATCTGATGTTGCAGGTATTTTTATAAATCTATCACCACCATGGCCATCCATTTTTAGACCATTTTTATTAATTTCTTCAACATGCTCTTTCCAAACATCAATGAGCGTTACATTAAGACCTTTTTCTGCTAGAAGACCTCCAAATAGACAACCCATTGCTCCTGCACCAAGAACTGCAACTTTTAAATCTTTATTATTCATATTTAAAATCGAAATATATTTATGTAAAAAAATTATGCAATATATTATGTAACTAATTAATATATGAAATTAAAAATAGAAAAAGGAATTTTCAAAAAATTTGAGTTAAAAGAAATATCAAACGCATTAGAAAAAGGTCTGTCAAAGAATTATGACAGTGTGAAAGCAGAAGTAATTGATTGCCCAAATTTAAGAAATTGGGATTGTCCGTCTGAAGGTATGAGTGGCAACCAAAGGATAATCGATGTCGGAGGAGAGCCCTACATGCACGATCCTAAATATCTTGGAACTGAATTTGATTATTCTGAAATCTCAAAAATGATTGGATCAGAAAAATCGTATGCACTTGGAGCAGGATCTGGAGCAATGTCTTGCCTCGATGGACACTGTGGAGAACTAGTTATAAATGAAAACTTAATAACAAAAGAAAATAAGTCTTTAATTGCCAGGGTAGGGAAAGATAAAGAATGTATAGTAGAGGACTATACTGCAAGCAAACATGGTGGGCTTGGTAACATTTATTATTCAGATGGTGTTAAAGGAAAAGTTATTTATTTAAACATAAAAAAAAGAACTGGAAATCAAGGTTCATTACCTCAATCAATTAGAACAGCACTTTCTGACAATCTTAAAATTGGGTATAAAAATCATATTGCTCTTGCTGGTGTATTTAGAGTTTTGAATGGAAAAATAAGATCACACGTACAACCAGATTATAAGGATATAAAACATGAATATTATGATCCACAATTGATGAAATGCACAAAAGATTTTCTACAATTTTATGAGCCTGTTGGACCAAAATTACAATGCTATACTGTTTTATGGACTGGTGATCCAACGGGGGGAGAATTAAATTTAAGAGAGTCTGGAGAGCATACTCACTTCCACTCATATGAGCATAAAAATGACGCTGGACATTATCATTTTGACGTATCGCCTGATGAAATTGAATATGAGGGATACTTTAATATTGCACAAGAAGTACATAGAGTGAATAATATCTATAAAGAATTAAAAAATATAAAATGAAAAAGATTTATACTTGGGCTGCTCAACCTGCCAACAGATCTCTCACAGTTGATGATCTTAAAAAGGCAAAAGGAAAAAAAAAATTTACTCAAGTCACAGCTAATACACTAGATGAAGCTGAGGCCGCAGAGAAAGCTGGATTTGACATGATAATCTGCAATGCTTTTAATGTAAAACAGGTGAGAGAGGGATCAAAGAATCTATTTTTAACTGCTGCACTAGTATTAAATAAGTTTGTCACTTCAGATGATATAATGAGAGGAGCGTTTGAAGCCTTAGAAAATGGAGCTGACGCTGTAATGACTCCTAGAAGCATGAAAATAGTAGAGATGTTGGCTAATGAAGATGTTCCAGTTATGGGGCATCTTGGTTTAGTTCCAAGAAAATCTACGTGGATTGGTGGATTAAGAGCAGTAGGAAAAAATAGTGAGGAGGCACACAACCTTTTTTTAAAATTTAAAAGATTGGAAAATGCGGGAGCCTTTTCTGCTGAATGTGAGGTTATCCCAGAAAATGTTATGGGAGAAATCTCTAAAAGAACAAATATAGTTACAGTTTCTTTAGGTTCAGGAAAAAAAGCAGATGTAATGTATTTGTTCATGGAAGACATATGTGGAGATACTTTAAACCCTCCAAGACATTCAAAAGCTTATGGGAATTTATTAAAATTAAAAAATGAAATAAAAATTGAGAGAATTCGAGCTCTCAAGGCATTTAAAAAAGATTCTATGGCTGGAAAATTTCCAGGAAAAAAACAGTCTTCAAATTTAAATAAAAAAGAGTTTGAATCTTTTCTTGATAAACTAGATTAATAAGTTTCAGATTCTTTTTTATTTATTGAGCCCTTCATTTTTTCTACAATCGCTTTAGCACCAGCACTCATTGCTCTTTGATCAGCTCCTATAGTCACAAAATTAAAACCTTTATCAATCATTTTTTGAGCATACTCAGTTGTTCCATTATGTATTCCTGCAAAGATATTATGTTTTTTAGCATGCTCTAATATTCTTAATATTTCAGAATATGCTTTTGTGTCCTCTGCTCTGTCAAAGCCAGGCTTTTCTCCAATTGCTAAACTTAAGTCAGCTGGACCAATATATATCCCATCCACACCGTCAGTAGACATAATCTCATCTAATTTATCTAATGACTCCTTTGTTTCAATCATAGCTAATTTTAAAATCTCATCATTTGCATGTTCCGCGTAATCAGCACCACCATAAATTAATCCTCTAACTGGGCCAAAACTTCTATATCCTCTTGGAGGATACATGCATGCTTGTACAAATCTTTCTGCCTCTTCTTTATTGCTTACCATAGGGCAAATTATTCCATAACAACCAGCGTCTAAAATTTTCATTATTTGTCCTGGTTCATTCCAATTTACTCTTGCAAGAGGCGTTACATCAGTTGAAGAAATTGTTTGAAGCATTGGAAGTGCGTTTGTGTAATCAACAAGTCCATGTTGCATATCTACAGTAAGGGAGTCCCAACCTTGATGCGCCATAACTTCTGCAGATACTGTGCTAGGTATTTGTAACCAGCCATTAACAACTGGCTTTCCTTCAGCCATCATTTGTTTAACTTTATTTTTTCTCATTAATAATTAAGACCAAAATGAGTATATTTAATATTTAAATAATCCTTGATAGCCATTGATCCACCCTCTCTGCCATAACCTGTCTGTTTGATACCTCCAAAAGGAACTTCTGCAAACGCAATAGTAGGATGATTTACTGCACATGTTCCAGTTTCCATTTTTTCTGAGACTTTGTGAGCTTTTTCTAAAGAATTTGTATAAATATAGCTTGCTAATCCTAAGTCATTATCGTTAGCTCTTTCAACAACTTCATCTGTATCTTTAAACGTTAGTAGTGGAACTAATGGTCCAAATGGTTCTTCTTTTGCAATCGTAAAGTTATCTTGAACATTGTCAAAAACAGTAGGTTCATAAAAATATCCTTTATTAAAACCTGATGGTCTCTTTCCACCGCATAAAACAGTTGCTCCTTCTTTTTTTGTTTTCTCGACTAATGCTTCTATTTCATTCAATCTCTTTTCTGTTGTTAATGGACCTAATATTGTGTCGTCATCCATTCCATTTCCAATTTTAAGTTTAGAAACTTTTTCAACTAATGTTTTTGCAAACTCATCTTTTTTCTTTTCATGGATATAAAATCTTGCTGGTGATATACAAACTTGGCCGTTGTTTCTAAATTTTGCCGTTATTGCCATATCTGTAACTTTATTTATATCTACATCATCAAAAACTATAAAAGGTGAGTGACCACTTAATTCCATTGTTACTCTTTGAACTTTCTCAGCGGCTTGCTTTAAAATAAGTTTACCTACTCTAGTTGATCCAGTAATAGAAACTTTTTTTACTATATCAGAAGATATAAGTTGTGATGAAATTTGTGCTGGATCACCCGATAATAAATTTACAACACCTGGAGGAACTCCTGCATCATTTATAATATTCATTAATTCCATTACACTTCCTGGAGTAATAACATCTGGTTTACATATAACTGAGCACCCAGCTGCTAAGGCAGTTGAAATTTTTCTAGAAGATAGAACTATTGGAAAATTCCATGGTATTAATCCTGCAACAACACCAACAGGCTCATACTTTACATACATTCTTGTGTGTTCAAATCTACTTTCAACTATCTGACCATATATCCTTTTTGTTTCTTCAGAATTCCATTCAAAAATATCTGCTGCGCCCCCTACTTCTCCTTTAGCTTCTGAAAAAGGTTTTCCAACTTCCAATGTAAGCCATTTTGCCAGTACATCAGTTCTCTCTCTCATAAGATCTGCAATTTTTCTTATAATTTTTGATCTTTGCCAAGGTGGAGTATTTCTCCAAACTTCAAGACCTTTTTCAGCTGACTTAAGAGCTTTATTTACATCTTCTTCACCAGCTTTTGATGCTTTGCCAATTACTTCTTCAGTTGCCGGATTTAACACATCGTAAGTTTCATTATTTTGAGATGGTTGCCATTTACCATCAATGAATTGTCCAAATTTGCTATACATAATTTTTATTTTATGGTTTATTAGTTGAATTTTTGAGGAGAATATAACTAGAAAAATGAAAAAAATAAAGCTTACTTGCGCTCATGCTTTAGTTAAACATCTAATAGCTCAAAAAATCTATATAGATGGTAAAGTTGAGCCTTTATTTCCAGGGGCATTTGGTATTTTTGGTCATGGGAATGTTGCGTGCATAGGTCAAGCATTAGAAGAAAATAAGGATAAACTTCCAACTTATAGAGGTCACCATGAACAAAATATGGCTTTAACAGGCATTGCTTTTGCAAGAGCTAAACGAAGAAAACAAATTTTTATTGCAACAAGTTCTGTTGGGCCTGGATCTACAAATTTAGTCACTGCGTCTGCAGTAGCGATGAGTAATAGATTGCCTATTTTATTTTTACCTGGAGATACTTATGCGAATAGAATGCCAGATCCTGTACTACAGCAAGTAGAGCATTTTTCAAATCCAGGAATGACAGCAAACGACTCTTTTAAACCAGTTACAAAATATTTTGATAGAATTACAAGACCTGAACAAATAATACAATCTCTTCCGCAAGCAATTCAAACAATGCTTGATCCTGCAGATACTGGTCCAGCTTGTTTATCTTTATGTCAAGATGTGCAAGGAGAAATATTTGATTATCCAGAGGAATTTTTTAAAGAAAGAATACATAATATAAGAAGACCTAAACCAGATGATTTTCAAATTAAACAAGCAATGGAAAAAATTAAAAAATCAAAAAAACCAATTATTATTTCTGGGGGAGGTGTTTTCTATTCAGATGCAATGGATGAATTAGGAAGTTTTGCCATAAAACATAACATACCAGTTACACAAACAGTGATGGGATACTCAACAATGAAAAGAGATCATTCTCATTTTCTTGGACCAATAGGAGGCCTTGGTGGTAGAGCTGCAAATAACTTAGCAAAAGAAACTGATTTAGCTATTTGTGTTGGTACGAAATTGGCAGATTTTACAACAGGTTCGTGGGCTAATTTTGAAAACCCTGAATTTAAATTGGTTTCAATTAATATTGCAAGACATGATGCAAACAAACATTTAGCCGAGGCAGTTATTGGAGATGCTAAAGTTTGTTTATCAGAGTTATCAAATTCTTTAGGAAATTGGAAATCTCCTGACAGTTGGCATAAAAAATCACAAGACGAACTTAAATCTTGGAATGAGTATGTTGATAAAGAAAGCGGTCCAACAAACCAAGAAACACCAAACTATGCACATGCCGTAGGGGCAATTTATCGAAATTCAGATCCAACAGATATAGCAGTTACTGCTGCTGGTGGATTGGTTGGTGAGGTAGTCCAAGTCTGGAGACCAAAAGAGCTAAATACGCATGAAACTGAATGGGGTTTTAGTTGCATGAGTTATGAAATTTCTGGTGCGCTGGGAATTAAGATGGCAAATCCTGACAAAGACGTAATAGCTTTTGTGGGAGACGGTTCTTATTTGCTTAACAATTCAGACATCTATTCTTCAGTTTTAACAAATAACAAATTAATAATAATTGTTTGTGATAATGGAGGTCATGCAGTTATAAATAGACTTCAATTGTTTAAAGGTGGAAAAGAATTTAATTGCTTATTTAATTCATCTAATATTCAAAATTTTAAGGAAGTAAATTTTGCTCAACATGCAGCTAGCATGGGTGCAAAATCTGAACATGTTTCCACTATTTCAGAATTAGAGGAAGCATTTAAAAGAGCTAAAAAATCAGATGTAACATATGTAATATCAATAAAAACTCATAGTTACGAATGGCTTGAAGGTTCAGCTTACTGGGAAAGTCCTACGCTTGAAATACCAACAACGAAAGAAAATGAGGAAGCTTTAAAACTTCATAAAGAAGGTAAAGCAAAACAAAGACAAGGTGTCTGATTTCCTTATATGAATAAAGTTTTCAAAGTTGGTCTTATTGGTTGTGGACATATTGCAGAAACTTATTTTAGAGCAGAGAAATATTTTAATAATATCAAAATAATTAAATGCGCAGATATTAATTTAAAAGCTGCAAAAAAATGTTCTAAAGAGTATGGAATCAAATTTTTAAGTGTAAATGAAATTCTAAAAGATCAAGAAGTAGAAATTATTTTAAATTTAACTATCCCAAAAGCTCATTACGAAATTTCAAAGAAAGCTTTATTAAATGGTAAACATGTTTACTCAGAGAAACCATTGGCAATTAATTTAAAGGATGGAAAAGAACTTTTAAAAATTTCTAGAAGGAAAAAGTTATATCTTGGTAATGCACCAGATACATTTTTAGGAGGTGGAATTCAAAAATCAAAAGAGCTAGTTGAAAAAAATATAATTGGAAAAATAAAATTAGGTAATGCTGTTTTTGCCTTTCCTGGAATTCAATCATATCACCCCAATCCAGAACCATGGTTTGCAAAACTTGAAGGAGGTCCTGTAATTGATATGGGACCATATTACATTACAGCTTTAGTAAACCTTTTAGGACCTGCAAAGAAAGTTAGTGGGAGAATAATAAATGGTTCAAAATACAGAACAATTGGAATTGGGCCAAAAAAAGGTAGAAAATTTAAAGTTAATTGCCCAACAACTTATCTATCTACAATCACCTTTAAAAATAACACAGTAATTAGATTGACGTTATCTTTTGATGTCATTGCTCACCAAAGAAATCATATTGAGCTATATGGTGAAAAAGGTTCAATGATTGTCCCTGATCCAAATATGTTTGGAGGATCAGTATTCACATGTAAAAAACTTGGAGATAATTGGAAAGAATTTAAAACTACAAAAATGCATTTAGGTAAAATTAATATAAGAACACAAAGTTCAAGAGCAAATGAAGCTCCAACTAATGCAAATTATAGAGGTGCAGGACTTTCAGAAATGGCTTATTCAATCGAAAAAAAAAGAAAACATTTATGCAATGGTGAAATTTCTTTGCATGTCCTTGATATAATTACTTCAATTATGAAAGCTTCTAAGTCTGGTGTTAATCAATCAATAAATACTGACTGTATTAAACCAAAAAAGTTTACAAATATTGATATAAGAAAAATAATTAGATAGAGCAAAGATATGATTAAACCTATTGTAATTTCTGATCCCTATCCAAGAACTTTGGATTTAATTTTTACTAAGACAAAATTAAAAGAACTAAAAACCAAATATAAAATAATAGTTGCTCCAAAAAAAAATAAAAAAAATTTTTATGAAAATAATATTGGCAAGGCAACATTTATCATGGGTCAACCGAATTTAGATAAATATTTGTTGTCTAAAGCATCAAAATTAAAATGTATTATAAATGTAGAAAGTAATTTTATGGATAATTTAGACTATGATTATTGTTTCAAAAAAAATATTCATGTTATTGCAACTTCACCAGTATTTTCAAAGCCCGTAGCCGAAATAGCTTTAGGTATGACATTGTCTCTTTTAAGAAATATTCACAATGCACATTTTGATTTTATTAAATCTAAAGAGAAATATGGTTTAGAAAGTAATTTACAAGCTTCACTTCTGACAAATAAAAAAATTGGGTTAATAGGGTTTGGAGACTTAGCAAAATCTTTATATCCTTTACTTTTGCCATTCTCAAAAAATATTAATGTATATGATCCATGGATACCTAAAAATAAAATAAAAAAAATCGGATTTAACCCAATTAATTTGAATAAAATGTTTAGTAGTTGTGAAGTAATTTATGTATTAGCCACAATCACCAAAAAGAATAAACATTTAATTGATAAGAAATTATTAAATAAAATGAAATCTGGCACTGTTTTTATTTTAATGAGTAGAGCAGCAATAGTTAATTTTAAAGATTTGATTAAGAGAATTAAAAAGGGAGATATTTATGTCGCAACTGATGTCTTTCCAGATGAACCAGTAAAAAAAAATGATCCAATAAGAAAGTTAAAAAATACACTATTTTCTGCTCATAGAGCTGGTGCTTTAGAAGAAGCTTTTTATAATATGGGTGAAATAGTTTTGAAAGATATGAAGCTTATTTTAAAAAATATGCCACCTAAATTCTGTAAAAGAGCTCAAAGAAAAACTGTAAAACTCTTAGCCTCAAAACCAGTTGCAATTAACTGATTTTTTTATATTTTCTTAGATTATGTCATCTGCCAATCAATTATTATTAGAAGCTAAAAATGTTACAAAATACTTTGGTACAATTACTGCTCTTGAAAATGTAAACCTTAAAATTCATGCAGGTGAATGCTTAGGAGTTGTAGGAGACAATGGAGCAGGAAAAACAACATTAATGAAGGTTTTATCTGGCCTATATAAACCAAGTGCAGGCTCTTTACATTTTGAAGGAAAAGAAAAAGTTTTAGAAAGTCCTAGAGATTCTCAAAACTTAGGTTTAGAAATGGTTTATCAAGATTTAGCTTTAGCAGGCAATCTTCCAATAGGCGAAAATATTTTTTTAGGCCGTGAACCAACGACTAATTTAGGATTATTAAAGTTTCTTGATTATAAAAAAATAAAAGAACTTACAGAAGCACATCTAGGCAAACTTAAAATAAATGTAAAGAGTGCAGATCAAAAAGTCGAGGAACTTTCAGGTGGACAAAGACAAGCAGTTGCAATTGCAAGATCAACAGCATTCAATGCAAAAGTAGTGATTATGGACGAACCAACAGCAGCATTAGCTATTAAAGAAGTTGGTAAGGTTTTGGATTTAATAAATAGTCTGAAAAAAACTGGCGTAGGCGTAATTGTGATCAGTCATAGAATGGATGATATTTTTGCAGTTTGTGACCGAGTAATGGCATTGTTTCAAGGAACGAATTTTGCAGAATCTGAATTATCAAACACTTCAAGAGATGAAGTTATTGGATGGATAATGGGTAAAAAATAATCATGGACTCAAAAGATCAAGATAAAGACTCTTTATATCTAAAACTCATTCCTTATTTTGAGAAATACGGAATATTATTATTATTAGTTATAATGATAGTTGTTATGCATTTTCTTCAACCTGATGTTTTTTTATCATGGAGAAATGTAACAAATGTTTTCAAACAAATATCTTGGCAGTCAATGCTAGCTTTAGGAGTATTTATGGTGATTGTAACTGCTGGTATAGATCTTTCAGTTGGATCTATAATGATGTTGTCACTAATGATACTTGCAATTGTCGCTAAGGCTGGTGCTCCATGGTATATTGTTGTTATCACACCTCTTATAGCTGGATTTCTATGTGGGTTATTTAATGGTTTAGGGATTACATTACTAAGGATGCCTCATCCGTTTATAATGACACTAGGTACATTATATATATTTAGAGGTACAGGTAATTTAATTTCTGGCGGAACTCCGATAAGTGGCTTCACAGATGAAGTGAGATACCTTGGGCATGGAAGAATTGATTTAACTTGGCTTGGTTTAGAAAAGTCGCAATACCTTCCTGTTAGTTTAGTTCTTATTGCAATTGTCTATATAATATTTTGGATATTCATGAACAAAACTCGGACAGGTAAATGGATATATGCAATTGGTGGTAATCCAAATGCAGCAAGAGCCTCAGGTATTAATGTAAATAAAATTCTTGTAATAGTTTATTCGCTTTGTGGTTTTTTATCTGGTATTGGAGCTTTAATT
>ENA-OSEY01001699-OSEY01001699.1-marine-metagenome-genome-assembly--contig:-NODE-1699-length-14907-cov-4.369858_pt1 | contig 14907 bp, 15 predicted proteins | sample MGYA00248465_ERZ534230 | MGnify/ENA primary metagenome ERZ534230 (study PRJEB26409, sample SAMN06344110) | marine metagenome | isolation source: Sea water from surface | place: Atlantic Ocean:Southern...
TCAAGGACGCTCTGAAGGCAGAGGATTTTGTTAGAGGCAAGGTCGATTTCGTCAAGGAGCAAGATTGCACCTCGTTCAAGTGCTTCGATGACTGGGCCATTGTGCCAAACGGTACTGCCATTAACGAGGCGGAAACCGCCAATAAGATCATCTTCATCTGTTTCAATAGTAATGTTTACACGAATAAGTTCTCTTTTGAGTTGAGCACATGCTTGCTCTACACCAAAGGTCTTACCGTTACCAGATAAACCTGTGATGAATGTTGGATAGAATTGTTTAGATTGAATAATCTTCTTTACGTCAGGAAAAGATCCAAACTTAACAAATGTATCATTAACAGTAGGTACTAAGTCTTGCACTACTGGAGGTTGTACTGAAGGTGCAGAGAAAGAATTTTCAATATTCTCAACTGCTTTTGTTGTTACTTCTAAGTTCCACTTTCCACGACCAACTTTGAAATCATTTAATTTCTTAGTTACTGTCTGATATGCTATGTCATTCATAGCACAAAAACCTTTAACATCAGCAGCAGTAAACTCTGTGCCATAGTTGGATTTTAACCCATCAATAATTTCGTCGCGAGTCATTTTGATTTCAAATAATGCCATAATGTGATTTGTTTCTATATGGCTATTATACTCGATAGAGAGTGATTTTCTATATTATGTAGACACTAATATAATTGTCTACGAACATGCACACACAAGGTTACGATCACCGTGCACATTATCTATTCTGGACACAGCAGGCCAAAATTTATGTTTTGGTTTATTTGGAAAAACTGCTTGTTCACGAGTGTAAGGATATTGCCAAACACCACATACTTCTGATTCAGTATGTGGAGCATTCTTTACTATATCAGGGATAGTATGAATTTCTCTTTTTATTGATTCCATCGCATCTACAAATCTTTGCAATTCTTTTAATGATTCACTCTCAGTTGGTTCAACCATCATGGTTCCCAAAACAGGCCATGATAATGTAGGAGCATGAAAACCATAGTCCATTAATCTCTTTGCAATATCTTCAGCAGTCACCGGAAGATTACGACAATCAAATATACATTCATGTGCCACCATACCACTTTCTCCCTTATATAATACTTTAAATGAGTCATCTATCTTATGTGCTAACCAATTTGCAGATAACAATGATATCTCACTTGCTTTTTGTAATCCATCTTTACCCATCATTCTTATATACATCCAACTGATTGGTAAAATACTGGCACTGCCTTGAATCGCTGCTGATACTCTATGAGTTACAAAGGGTGTCAAATGTTTAGCAACACCAATTGGGCCAACTCCGGGGCCTCCACCACCATGTGGTATGCAAAATGTTTTATGTAAATTAAGATGACATACATCTGCACCATAATTATAAGGTTTAGCAAGACCTACTTGTGCATTTAAGTTTGCACCGTCAAGATATACCTGACCACCATTCTCATGAACGATTCTACATATATCTTTGATTGTAGATTCAAATACACCATGAGTCGATGGGTATGTAATCATAATACATGAGAGTTCAAACGTATTCATGATTGCATGTTTCTCTAGGTCTTTAAGATCTATGTTACCATTATCATCACACTTGATCGAAACAATTTTCATACCTGCCATGACAGCACTTGCAGGATTAGTTCCATGTGCACTTTCTGGTATCAAGCATACATTTCTTGATGCTTCACCACGACTTTTATGATATTCTTGTATCGCAAGTAAACCCGCATATTCACCCTGCGATCCTGCATTTGGTTGAAGGGATACAGAATCAAATCCAGTTATCTCGCATAACCATCCTTTTAAATCATTAATAATGATATCATAACCCATTGTTTGAGATGCAGGTGCAAATGGGTGTATGTTTGAAAATTCAGACCACGATACTGGCATGAGTTCTGCAGCTGCATTAAGTTTCATAGTGCAACTACCAAGTGGCATCATACCATTTACTAATGAAAAATCTTTTGATACTAATTGATGAATATATCTCATCATATCAGTCTCACTATGATATGAGTTAAATACTTCTTGAGTCAACCAAGATTTTTTTCTGAGAGGAACACCTGACCAACTGTAATCTCCTATCGTATCAATAACATGATTAATTGTATCAAATTTATTGACAAGATCTACTTGAGAATCTACAAGTTGTTTTAATTCTTCTAAAGTAGTGCATTCATCTATTGTAATTAATGTGTAACCATCTTCATATCTAACGTTAAATCCTTCCAAAGCAAGAAAACTTTTAAATCTAACAGTATCAAATCCTTCAGATTCATCAACTTCTATTCCACACCATCTCAATGCTTTTTGTAGCGTTTGTCTATATTTTAATATTCTGGTTGCTATTTTTTTCAGACCTTCCGCACCGTGATAGGCAGCATAAAAACCTGCCATATTTGCGAGGAGTGCTTGAGCAGTGCATATATTGGACGTTGCTTTGTCTCGTCTTATATGTTGTTCCCTTGTTTGTAATGCTAACCTTAATGCTTTATTCCCTTGACTATCTACCGACTGCCCTACAATACGTCCGGGAATCTTTCTTTTATGTTTTTCACTTATCGCAAAAAATGCTGCATGAGGCCCACCATATCCCATAGGTATTCCAAATCTTTGCATACTACCAACTGCAATATCAAATCCTAGTTCACCTACAGGTTTCATAAGAACTTGACATAGAGGATCCACTATTGCAATCTTCATACACTTATGAACTTCTGCAATGCGAAGAAGTGAACTTGGATCACGAAGTCTCCCTTTATTATTTGGTAATTGAACCAATAATCCAAAAGCATCTTCAAAGTCTTCTAATGATGCTATGGTATGCCAATCAAGTAACTTTATTTTAATTCCTAAAGGTTTTGCTCTTGTTAATAATACTTTTAGTGTTTGAGGAAACACTTCATTGTCAACTAAAAATGTATTTTTCTTAGATGCGTTATACGCAAGTATCATTGCCTCTGCAGCTGCAGTTCCCTCATCTAACAGAGATGCATTTGCTATTGGTAATCCAGTGAGTTCTGTTACTAAAGTTTGAAAATTGAAGAGTGCCTCCAATCTACCTTGAGATATCTCTGCTTGATATGGAGTATAAGATGTGTACCACGCAGGATTTTCAAATACATTTCTTTGTATTACTGGTGGTGTAATAGTACCATAATATCCTTGACCTATCAGACTTCTTTTAACTTTGTTTTGACTTGCTATTTCTTTTAATTCAGTGAGTGCCTCTTGCTCACTACATCCATCAGGTAATTTATAATCACCACGAAGTAGTATAGAATCAGGTACGATTTTACGAACAAGTTCGTCTATACTAGAAAGACCCAAATCCGATAGCATTTGAGTCTGTTGTTCTGTTGATGGGCCTATATGTCTTTTGACAAAATCACTCATACTTACTGTTAAATTCTTTAAATGATGATTGTAGTTGTCCTTCGTTTTCTTTTGGATCAAATTTATTGTAACCTTTTATTTTCTTCCACTCATTATATAGTGCACCTAAAACCCATGATTGAGAAAGACTTTTAGCCCCATTCTCAAGTAATTCTAAATGTCTTTTGTTACTTGTGTAACTTTTGTATTCTTCTCTCCAATTGGAGTCATCGTATAGTGGTGTTGTCATTATCCGTATGTAAAAGTTTTTCCTTTGATTTGAGATTGACCCTCTGGGTTTTTACCCTGTGGTTTGAATTTACCTAGTTTAACATTTTTTGATTTACCAAGTCCACCTTTCCTTGTTGCTGATAGTGTACCAGTTTTTTTCGTTTGTATCAATACGGAATCCTGCCCATACTTTTTACCTAACTTCTTAACTGCTTTCTTAAACTTTCTCTTACCCATCTTTCCAGAAGTCACGACATGACTTCTTTCTTTTACTTTCTTTTCTTTACCATCATCACCTTTCTCTACATATGAACCAGTTACTTTTGTGGCACCACCCAATCCCTTACCACGAATATCTTTATCTAATTGTTTTGCTCTTGCACGATTTTCTTTTGCAGACTTACCTGCTCTGGATGCAGACAACGCAGCCATCCCACCTTTATCAGATTTACTTTTGATTCTAGCAAGACTACTCTCTTCTAGAAATTCTTTAAATGAAATCATGCAACTAAAGAAACAAACTCTCCTAATACCTTTTTATTTAGTTTTTTGGTATTCAAAGACTTAACAAATGCTCTCTTTATCTGACTTTTAGTTGCACCATCTACAACATCAAACTCAGCATCATCAGCAAGATTAGATGATGACATTGCAAAGTATGCATCGTATCCGGCATTTTTAAGTGAAACAGATTTGTTTTTCTTCCACTCATTGAAAAGTTTTTCATTCTCACCTTCATGCATTCTAATAAAAGCTCTTGCCTCTCTATTGTTGATAAGACGAATACCAATAAAGTTAGTGGCAGGAAACTTATCTTTTAGATTATCAAGAAGAGTAGGAGCAAAATCATACCAGCTGTGTCCAAACTTATATGTTTTACCTGTCTTTCTATCTCTTAAAAAAGTAGAAAAAGAATTTATGTTTTGAGTTCCCATGTATAGATCTTCTTCCCACTGACGATCATACGTTTTGTATGCAGGAACACCGTGTGCCTCACCATCAGTTAGAATAACACATTGTACTTTCTCCACACCATTCTCTTTTTGAAACTGAGGTATGATTGTATGAAGTGCGATTAAAGATTCATTCAAAGGAGTTCCAGATAAACCTAGTGCATAAGGAATATCATATCTGATGTCATAGTTGTAACTGGTGCGTCTAACCATAGCAGTAGCAATTCTCCAGATATTAATCATATGATGCTCTAATTCTCTTGCATTTGATTTGCTTGAGAAGAAATTCATCAAACAGAAAGACTCTTCAACCACAAGTAAACCATCTTTCTTTTCAAAGTGTGGTTTTAAACCAGAAGTCCTATAAGAACGATAACCATCAAGTTCATCAATACCATCAACTCTTGATCTAAACTCATTAGTAAATGCATAAACCTCGAATGGAATCTGAACTTTTCTGCAAAACCAGATTAAGTTGTATAATTGTTTGATAGTATCTTGAATAACATGATTCATAGAACCAGACCAATCAAGAATGAATACAAGACCATGATTCTTACCATCAGGTAGAACTGTTATCTTTTTGAAAAGATCTTCACTAAACTTGTAATTGTGAAGTTTTGCTGTATCGAGAACACCAGTACGAGAGGTAGCTGCACGAGCATAAGCACTAGCAGACTTCTTCATCTCAAACTCTTTTACAAGATAGTTAACTTCTTTCTGTGCTTCTCTTTTGAACTTGACAAACTCCTCATCAACAATTTTAAATAACTCAGGATACATCTTTGCTATTTCTGGAGGAAGACTACCATTACCTTTGATCTCTTCATCTCTTCTTAACTGTTGTCTTTCAAAATCTTGATCAATAATATTATGAACTTTTTCAGTTGAAGCAATTACAGTATCTAAATTAACTTGAGGCACCTCTACATAACTATTCTCAATAGCATCAGCATCAACTAACTCTTGAAGTTTGCTTTCTAGTGCATCAACAGTTTCAACTATAACCTCATCTTCACCTATAAGATCATCATCAGAATCCATCCCAAGAGAATCAGTGTTGTCGCCATCCCCAGTTTCCACATCAGAATCATCATCAGAGTCAGAAAGGGAAGACTCAGTATTGTCAATAGACTGAGCAGGGACACCCCCACTACTTTGAGTGTTTTGAGTGAGAGTAACTGAGTCGAAACCCTCTTCAGCAGAGATTTCTTCTTTTTGTTTTTCTTGGATTTCTTCTTTGCAGAATAGATGTAACGCTTTTGCTGCTGATAAGGTGTCTTTAAATGTTTCACAGTTTCTAATTAAGTCAATGATCTCCTGCTCGGCAGGTGTAAAATTAAAATGGATAAATGTTCCAAGTTTGAAATGAAGATTTGCACGATCAGCAAGATTCATCTGATCAACAGTATCTAGATTTATATCAAAGAAATTGTCATTGTGTAATTCTTTATATCCTGCAAAAAAACTTTTTGAAATACCTGCATACTTACGCTTCATTAACTTCTCAATACGAGCATCCTCGACTACGTTCACAACACCTGCAGGTATGCCCTCTTTTAACCAATCCCACTCATTAGGAGTAAATAGTGCATGACCAACCTCATGACCCACTAGCATGTCATAAACATCATTACTAGCTTTTTCCCAAAGAGGTAGAACCAATACTCGACTATCAACATTGAATGATGCAGTTTGAACATGCTTGTGCTCTACTATGATATCTTCAGTAGCAAGTAGTTTAGCGAGTTGTGATTTGATTTCTTGTTGAACTGGCATTTGTATTTCCTTGTTATATGGCCATTGTACACGAAAAAACCCCCTTTTTGGGGGTTAGTAGACGCTTTTTTAAGTGTCTGCGTCTTTCTCTTGCAGATCGTAATGCTTGTGGTTTTAGTTTTCTTTTGGCCTCTTTCCTAGAGTGGTGTTGCCAGTTCGGGATAGAATTGCTCAATGTCCTCCCTCCAAAATTGTTTAATATTCTCTATTAGTCTATCAGATTTATTTAGTTTATTGGTCTCATCAGTTGACAGTTTTTTGTATGGCACATCTCTTACAGTAAAAGGAAAGTTTAGAACATCACTTATCCATTCTTCAAACTCATTTTTGAATCCATTTTCAAATTTCCAAATATAAGTATCCTCTGTTATAAAATCTGATAGTGGTCTAAACCAATTAACTGCTTGAGTTAAAGGAAAATTTTTAAGCATCATGGAAAACATGATAGGATCTTCCATAGCCTCTTGTATATCATTACCATACATTCTTTTTAAAAATATAGAACAGGAAAAAAATCTATCAATTGGATTTCTTATAATTGCAATATTAGTAATCCCTTTTATATCAAGATATTTTTCATATAGATCTCGATGTAAATGAAGTCTTTCTACACCTTCAATCTCATCTGAAAGATCATTCTCTAATTTAAAATTATTATCTTCTATGACTGATTCAACAAATCTCCCTGCAGTTCTGGGAATATGAATAAAATGAAATCTCTTTTCATCTTGTCTATAAACTGGCATGTTAAGGTGTAATCCTAGAGAATCCCTTAACTTTCTCAAACTTCAAAACATTATCAAATCTATCTTCCATACCATTCTTATGTGATATCACAAATACATTTGCATCTTGTATGACATACTTAATTATTTTTAAAAACTCAAATGTTCCAGATCCATCTAATGAACTATCAAATATCTCGTCCATGATTAAAAGGTTTGTATTAACTGAGTTCTTCATTCTTGCTACTTCTCTCCATGTAAAGAGGAGTGCTAAATCTATTCTCATCTTCTCTCCCTCGCTGAAAGAAGAATATGAAAAATCTTCGTGAATAGGGGACTGTACGGTTTCGCTAAATTCTTCGTCAAGAGTAAAACTGATATAGAAATCCATCATCTGGAGATAACGGTTAACTTGTTGATTTATCAGAGGTAGATACTTCTTGATAATACCAGATTTAACTCCACCGTCTTTAAGTAAACCATACGAGTAATCGTAATAGTTTGTTACGTCCTTTTTGTTAGATACTTCGGTGTATGTAGTTTTTAGATTTTCTTTAAAGGTTGCTAACTTCTCATGTTCAGTATTTCTATTCGCAAGTTGTTCGGTAATAGTTTGAACTTCTGATTCAAGATCTCGGATCTGTCGTTGACAGCCAGAGATTTTAGTATTGTTTTTAGAAATGCCATGTGTTAGTTTAGTAATCTCCTTAGATAATTGAGTAAAGTGACGCTCTCTATTCTCTTCGTTTTTGATTGCTTCTTCTAGTTTTTTATAACCAGATTGCAATTCCTTTGCTTTAGTTTGAGCATCGTTGATTTTATTTATTCTGAAATCTTCGTCAATTGATTGTGTACAAGTAGGACATACCGTATTGTCTGTAAAGAATTTATGCTCTTTAGTAATGGTAGATACCTTATTAGAAATTTTACCTTTCAGTCCACCTAAGTCACGAAGTTTTTCAGTAGCACCTGTTACCTCTTCTTGTTCTTTTGTCAGTTTATCAACTTGTTTTTGTGTCAACACATTCTCTTTTACATACTCATCAGACTCTTCAAGAAGTGTATTGATTTTTACTTTTCTTTCATCTATATTCTTATGACTTCGATTCTCTAATTCTTCTATAAAATTTTCTTGCATCTTCAATTTATCATTCAAAGATTCTTTCTTGAGTTGTAAAACTTTTAATTCTTCTTTTACTGATCTAATTTTTTCTTTGATTAAATTACTCATTGAAGAAAATATTTTAATATCCAACAAGTCTTCAATCACTTCTCTTCTATGATTTGAACTTAGCTGCATAAATGGTATGAATGAACTCGATCCTAAAATAACAATTTGAGTAAAAGACTTATAGTTCATCTTGATAACATTTTGTTCTAACCACTTTTGTTGATCATTTGCAGCAGAGAACTGATCAAGAACATTACCATTTCGATAAATCTCAAATATATTAGGTTTAATTCCTCTTATTACTTTCCATTGAGTTTCATTGATAGAAAATTCTACCTCAACCCTACCATCTTTTTCATTAGTAGAATTTAATAATTGAAGTTTATTAATTTTACGGAACGGTTTACCGAACAAAGAAAAAGTTAAGGCATCGAGAACCGTACTCTTACCCGAACCATTTGCACCTATTATTAATGTAGTAGAAGTATCTGTTAAATTTACTTCAGTAAAATGATTACCTGTCGAAAGAATATTCTTCCAACGAATCTTTTCAAATAAAATCATGAGTGTCTTTTGGTGGAATCACCATATCATTAGGTGTGATTATAGAGTATTTGTAATTGTGAATGTCACATGTTCTGAGTATGAGTTCATCTTCAACCTCCATAACATTCATTTCGGGAGCTCCTGTGCTCTCTAATAACAGAGAGTATCGAGTTGCATCATCTTCTTCTTGAAAGATGTAGATAATGCGATCCCCTACATCGTCATATACAGTATATGCACCTTTTTCTTCTTGTCCGGCAACAGTGATAATATACATTATATCATCTCACATGCCTCTCTGTAAACCTCATCTAACATTTTTTTAACAACTGATTTATCAAGACTTATATCAGACTCATCAATATATTTGTTAAGAATAGACATGGTATCTTCAGATTCAAACGCAGTCGAATCTTCTTTATCAAACCAGCCAGCAAAATCAAAATTCTCTACAACCTTTAGTTCTGCCACGTTTGAAGAATATAATTTATCAATAAACTTTTCAAATTTTTTAGTGCTAGTTTTTTTACGAACAACAACTTTTACAATTTTATCTTTATATGGTCGAGTATCAAATGTTTGATGATCATTATCATTATAGTAAATCCTATAAAACATTCTATATGGATTGACTACTGGTAGATGTTCTAATGTTTCAGTATCAAAAATATTAAATCCTCTTACATCTTCTATATCTGTCCAGTATATTTCATATGGGTTTCCGAGATAGAATATATTTCCATTGTCTGATTTAGTATGATAGTGTCCAGAAAAAACTCTTTCAAATTTATTAAAAACATCACCATCTATACCATGATCCATAGTGATTTGTTGATTGACACGGAATCCATTTAACTCTAGATGACCCATACAAACTTTACTCTGTGACTTTTTAATCTTGTCAAAAGTCTCATCTTTATTTTCTTTACATATCCAAGGTACAAGAAGAACATCTAAGTTATCTATTTTGATTTCTGTAGGATCTGAATATACTTTTACATTATCATATTCCCTTAACAATAAATCAACAGCGTTAATATCATTCGTATTTTTATAATATGCTGTATGATTTCCAACTATGGTATGAACTTCACATCCCATTTTTGCAAGACGATCATAGTAATTATCTTTTGACCATGCAAGAGCAGCAAAGTCAATACCTTTACGGCTATCAAAAGTATCTCCCATATCAATAATAGTTTTAATACCTTCCTCTTCTATAGTCGGAAAGAAAATGTCATTGTAAAATTTCAAGAAGTAATCATGAAATAGTTCTGAATTTTTACGACACCCAAAGTGTTGATCAGTAATAATTGCTATCTTCATTGGTTTACCTCAAAATTTCCTGATAAAGTTATTCTTGAACTATCTGCTTTATGTTCTTCAACATGATGATTTAAATATGCAGGAAAAGCAACAAAAGTGCCTTCTTTTGGAGTTATTTTATATTCACTATCAGTAAACACAAAAGCAGCATGATCATCCTCGCATTTTAAAAAATAAGCAAAACTAAAAGCACTTGGTTTATGATTATGCACCTTTGCACTATCACCTTTTTCATATAAGTTTGCCCAAAAATTAGTAGACTTTAACCATGTTCTACCACCAGCAGAAAAAGCACCAGGCTTATAATGTCTTTCTATTTCCTCTCTGATATATGCTTTTACATTTCTAAATTTAATATTATTTGGTTCCCAATCCCATACTGTATGCATAGTTGCTTTAACATTACTATCATTTTGTGGTATGCAGGGTGCTCCCTGAGACAGCAATCTAATTACTTCTTTTTTCAAAGAATCATGAAATTGATAAGTGTCCACAAGAATATCTGCTTTATGTACAACAGAAATTACTTTCATTAATTACGTGTTTTAGAATGTATAGCGTCTTTAATTTGATTATAATCGGAAAAATTAGATCCGTCAATGGTATTATTATCATCAAATACTTCACTGAATCCAGATCTCTCAATAATTTTATTTTTAATTTCTAGTTGTCTTTTCTCTCTCTGTATTCTGCGGAGAAATGCATAATGTATAATCTGCGTAAAGTAAGCAAAAGGATTTTTGGATTTCTCAGGATCAAAGTTATGTATGTATTGAACGCAATTTTCGATTCCATCAGATATCATATCCTCCTTAAACATATAATTGACAAAGTTTGGTTTAAATGATAGGTGGTTTGCAATCTTTAAAAAACAATCACCAATATATCTTGGAATAACTGGTTTCGGTTTGTCTTGGATTTTGGCAATCTCGATGTCCTCTCGATACTTAATTAAAGCAGCAAGAAACTCTTTATTATTAACATAGTGTTCAGACCTCTTTCTTTTAGCCATTCCGCGACCTACCGGCATAATTTTAATCTTTATTATGTAGATAGTATAACATTTATACCGTCACTTGACAAGTTCTAGAAAACCTATTACAATAACCTTTGTGGAGGTTTAAGGGAATTAGCTAGACTTATTCTCTGGACTATCTAACTTAAATAGTTTCTCCAATATTTCTTTGGTGTCACTTACATTTCCTAGATATCCCATCTCTCTACTTAATTTCGAGTTTCCGCCCATTGGTACTTCTCCTGCACTATCTCTAACAAAGTTTTGATGCATCATAATCATTTCAATATCATTTGATTCTGAAAGTGTAAGAATATTATCCATATTAATAATAAACATATCTTCTTTAGTTGTCTTTAACCATGGTTCAACTTTATATCCTGCAAGACCATGCTTTGTTCTGATTTCTGAAACAAGAACCGGATGATGAATCACAAGCATAGTTCTATCTTTCTCTTCTGAGGCAGCGACTTTCGCAAATACTTCTTCACCATTTTTAAATTTTAATGTTGCGTAGAAATCGTCTTCCATGTTACCTCTTTAGTTGTATTGAGATTATCTCATAATTGAAATTCTCTTCGTTGTAAATTTTAATTCTTTCAATAAAATGATTTAAGGTATAGTTTCTCCTAGAGTTGTGTGTGCAGTCATCAGCGATATCATAGAGTATCGCTTTAACTTTGTTCGCTCCTTTTCTGAGCACTCTTCCGATGGATTGGAGATTTCGTATACGCGACTTGGAGGGAGAAGCGAAAATGATATTATGAAGATTGCGAATATTGATACCAGTAGAGAAAGTTCCGTAGGAGGCCACGATAATCGCATTTTTTTCATTTTCTGTAATTTCACGAATTTGTTCTCTACTTTCAGCGTCAACACCACCATGAACAAAAAAGACTTTCTGATTGTCTTTCTTATTTTTATTTATTAGATCATATAAGACTGCTCCATGTGCTTCAACTCGACTGTATAATATAAGACTATTACCTTTTAAATCAAGAGCAAGATTTTTTATAAATTTATTTCTTTGTTCGTGTGTAATTAGATATTCGATTTCATCATTATACACTTCAAACTTTTGTGGTGGATGTTTTAATACAAGACATTGTATATCTAACTGAGATAAGTGTCCTTGTTTAATTAATTCATCTGTTTTTGTGACTTTGTATGAGGGGCCAAATAAACCCTCTAAGACCCACTTATGCGTCTGTGTGCCATCTAAAGTTCCAGTGAATCCAAATCTATGCTTGGCACACTCTAATTTTGACATTATAGATATTAAGGACTTACTTTTAAAAAGATGTGCCTCATCACCAATGACCACATCATAGTCTACAAAAAACGATCTTGGAAGTTTATAAACTGACTGCCAAGTTGTTATTGTAACTGGAAGATCATGTTCTTTTTCTTTACCTGCATATATTCTGTGACAATATGACTCAGCGTCCCAACCGTAATCAAAAAAGTCTTTATACATCTGCTCTACTAAAGATGTCGTGGGAACAACTAGAAGGATTTTTCGTTCTTTCGCAACATAATATCTTACAAGAGAGTAAATCATCAAAGATTTGCCTGAAGCAGTGGGTGATATCAATAGCTTTCTATTATGTTTTAAAGCATCGTATACTCCCTGAATCTGATATTTTCGGGGACTATGATTGCAAATAGATGCCATATAATCTTTGACACCCTCATAAGATATATCTTCGTTTACTTCAAATGGTGATCCATAATATTCGTTATCTAAAAATTTATATGTATATCCGTGATTCTCACAAAACTGAACTAACTTATCTAACAACCCTACGTAAATTCTTTTTGATCTTAAATCAAATAAATGTATCTCTCCATTCCAATTCCTACCACGATACTGTGGCATAAATTTTGCATTCGGTACTTCAAAAGTAAAATGATCTCTTAACTCATATTGAATATGAGGTTCTGCATTTATCCTAAGAAATACTTCATTCGCTTTAGAAATGATAACATTCGCTGATGTGTCGATCACATAGATACATGAATCTACATGTATTTATCAACCCAATCCAGATTGGAATCTCATGTATTCTATTGCATTCTTAATTTGATACGTTCTATTCTGTACCACTTTGAGAATGCTTTCAATGTATGTCAACATTGTATCATAGTAGTCTATCTTCAGTGACACAGTTGATAATTTTTCGTCCGCGTCCAAATATTTTTGCATGGTATCCTTGTCTCGTATTTTCTTAGGAAAAGGATTTTGAATATAAACATCAGGATCAGCCTTGCCTGAGAAATACTCATATCTCTCATGACGAATATTTTTTCTTTGCTGTTCTGCCTTCTTTCTTAAAAGAAAAATGGTATTGTATAATTCAAAGTATTTTGCATGAAGAGAGGGGATGTTTAAAGATTCTTCGTGTAGATTGTCTCTGTCTATTTTTGAATCTTTCTCCCACATCTCTTGAAGTTTTTCAAGATCAATTGTCATTAACTATCGAGTGGATTATTCTCCAAATCAGTAAGGTTGTATATAGTATACTTGAAAGATACACTTGCTGTAAAGTATTCTATATCTGTATCTGTAGCATCAAAATTCAAAGTTGTCAAGGAGTATGGAAATAAGTCTTTAAAATTTACTTGAAACTTAGGAACTAGATTACTACTTAAAATTTGTAATGTGCCATCTGAATATATGTTATCTCCGACTTGTCCAAAATTTGCTGGCATTGTTGCTTCTGATTCTAGATCACGAAACTCTTTCATAGACTCTGGATATCCTAATCCACGTATCCATTTTTGTATTGCCATATAGTTTTTAAGATCTTCATCAACTAGAAACTGTAGATTTAAATCACCAAACTGAATTTTGTCACCGGGAACATCAATATTTTTTAACCAACTTGGTTGTTCTGCAATACCTAAAGTAATATCTGGAACGTTTGCTTGATTACAAAAAAACGAAACACTCTTTGCTCTCTCTAGGGTAAATTTAAACCCGGTAGGTGCAAGAAAGTTTCTATTTTCTATTGGTGTGGCTCTTCCAGTTGTATATTCGGGCATTATTCAGTGACTACAGTTGCATCGGCAAACCATCTTGGTTGATATGTTACACCTTGAGGACTAGTAACTGTTGTTGCTTTAACAGCATCAGCATCTGATTTACTAGAAAATTGTTTCCTACTTGCGTAATCATCTGTCCATGAATTATCACCTTTCCAATAAACATCACCAGCATTTACTTTACTTGGTGTTTTAACGTGATAGGGCATTTTATTAATACATGTTTTAACTATTTATAATATAGCATAAAAAAAGATCCCCTACAAGAGAGGATCTTTGAAAAATATAAGCATCTCGCTTACATTAGGTTCTTAACTGCAACACGTCTATAGTAACGGTTTGAGTTAACTCCAAGACGACCACCACCCGGAGGGTTAGTGTCAGTTGCCTTACCTTCGGCAAATGGGTTCGCTACGATTCCGTAACGAGTCTTGAATCCGATTTTTGGTTGGAAAGTATTTTCTCCAACTGCTCTTACCATCTGTAATGGAACGTAAGGACAGTAGAATATACCTGCGTCATAAGGTGAAGTACCTTTGTAACCTACAACGTAATACTGATTACCACCTGTTGGGGCACCATTAGTAGCAGTTAGGTTAGCAGAATATGGGTCAATGTAGACTCTATACTTACCTTGTAGAACACCAGCAAATGTATTACCTGTGTCATCTACATTTAAGTTTGCATTTAATGCAGGAGTATAATCTAGAACACCAGCCATGGTTAGTGCAGA
>ENA-OSEY01001700-OSEY01001700.1-marine-metagenome-genome-assembly--contig:-NODE-1700-length-14907-cov-3.858665_pt1 | contig 14907 bp, 15 predicted proteins | sample MGYA00248465_ERZ534230 | MGnify/ENA primary metagenome ERZ534230 (study PRJEB26409, sample SAMN06344110) | marine metagenome | isolation source: Sea water from surface | place: Atlantic Ocean:Southern...
CAAGCCCGCCAGCAGCATCGGTGCGGCGGCCTCACCCAGCAGCACCTGGGCCGGAACCGTGGTGAGAAACGCCACCGGCAGCACCAGGGTGAACAACAGGCGCAGGGCAGGCGGATAGGCGTTGAGGGGATAACGGCCGGAGGCCAGCAGGGCCCGCAACACCTCAGTGGCATTCCAGGTTTTGACGAACCAGATGCTGGTGGCAGCAATCAGGAACCAGAGCGAATAGAGGATCAAGCCACCGGCCAGCAGCATCACCAACACGGTGAAAAGGGAGGACAGGCTGAACACCACACCGGCCTGATGGCTGCCCCAGGCCAGAAGCCCAAGCCCCAGGCCGATCTCCGGCAGCCCCGCCGGCGACAGCGTGCGCAGCGACAACCAGAACTGGCTGTCGATCGGCTTGAGCAGCACGAAATCCAAGGTGCCCTCGCGCACATGGGTGACGATCGCCCCGAGGTTGGGGCGCAACCAGGTGGTGGCCATGCCATCGAACACCGTGTAAAGCCCCTGAACCATCAGGGCCTGGGCCCAGTTCCAGCCCCCCAAAGTCTGATCAGGGCCATAGAACAGCGAGAGCAGGAACAGGCTGCCGCTGAGGCTCATCGCCACCGCCAGCAGCTCGATCAACACGTTGGCCTGATACTCCAGCTGCACGGCCACGGCCGTGCCCCAGAAGCGACGCAGGGTTCGCCAGTAGCGCCCCATCAGGCCCCCATGGCGCTGTAGCGCCGCACGCCGGCCCGCCACAGCAGCAGCACCAGCGGCAACAGCAGAGCGATCCAGGCCAGTTGCGCCCCGAAGCCCGCCAACAAATCCACCGGCTGACCCGCCAGCACCCGGGCCGGAAAGTCAATCAGGTAGGGGAAGGGCGTCCACTGGGCCAAGGCCCGCACCACCGGCGGAAAGGCCGTTAGCGGTGCCAACAAACCGGAAAGAAACAGGAATGGAATGAACTGGAGCCGCTCCAGGGCACTGGCCTTCTCACTCCAGAAGCAGAGGGCTGCAATCAAACTCTGGAACAGAAAAGCAATGGCGAAGGCCATCCAAGTGGCCAGCCAGGCCAGCAGGAAGCCCCCCAACGACGGCAACCAGAAAGCCTGGGGCCGCACCGCAAAAAACACCGCTGCAATCAGGGCCGCAAAGGGCAGACGGGTCAGCTGCTCGCCGAGGTGGGCCGCCACATAACGCCAGAGCGGATGCAGCGGTTGCAGCAGGTAAGGAGAGAGCCGGCCCAGCAGGGCGTCTTCCTCGAAGGCATAGACCACCCACACCACAGAAAATTGGCGCACCAGAAAGGCGCTGAGGAAATAGCGATCCAGGGCCACGCCATCCAGCCCCAGCCCCGAGCGCGCGTCACTGCCGCTCCAGACGCTGAGCATGATGAACGGCAACACCCCGGACAAAGCCCAGAGGGCGATCTCGGCGCGGTACTCGAGCATGTGGGCGTACTGGGAGCCCAGCAGCACCCGGATGATCCGCCGGTTCAGCCCGAAGATCCGCATCAGACCCGCCCCTGCCGGAACAACCCACCGATCAGCTCCTCGATCGGTGGATCGGTCACATCCAGATCACGCACGGGGAAGCGATCCAGCAGTTGCGCCACCACGGCGGTGAGCTGGTCGCGGGGCACCAGCAGCCGCACATCACAGCCCTCCAGCTGCTCCAGACGCCCCAACCCCGCCAAGTCATCGGCTGAAATGGGCGACTCCAACTCGAGCCGCACCTCCCGCTCCGGCGCCAACTGATCAGCCAGGGCTTCGAGAGGGCCATCGTGGAACAACCGCCCCTGGTGGATCAACAGCACCCGCGGGCACAACGCCGTGATGTCAGCCATGTAGTGGCTGGTGAGCAGCACCGTTGCCCCCGTGCGGCGGTTGTACTCCGCCAGAAACTGCCGCACCCGGGCCTGGGCATTCACATCCAGCCCCAGGGTCGGTTCATCGAGGAACAACACCTCCGGCTCATGCAGCAGCGCCGCCAACAGTTCGGCCTTCATCCGCTGGCCCAGGGAAAGCTTGCGCACCGGCCGGGTGAGTTCCTCCCCCAGCTCCAGCAGATCGGCCAGCTCCTTGATCCGCCGCCGGGCCACAGCATCGGGAATGCCGTAGACCGCCGCATTCACCCGCAGTGAATCCATCGGCGGCAGGTCCCAGAGCAGCTGCTGCTTCTGCCCCATCACCAGGGTGATCCGGCGCAGAAACTCCGCCTGACGGCGCTGGGGCCGGTGCCCCGCCACCTGCACCTCCCCGGCGCTGGGGTGGATCAGCCCGCAGAGCATCTTCAAGGTGGTGGTCTTGCCGGCCCCGTTGGCACCGAGAAAGCCCACCATCTCACCAGGTTCAATCCGGAAGGAAACGTCCTGCACCGCGGTGACGTCCCGGGTGCGGCGGCGGATGAAATGGCGCAGGGTGCCGGCCAGCCCGGGCTGCTTCTCGGCAACCCGGTAGATCTTGCTCAGCCCCTCAACCTGAATCACCGAGTCAGCTCAGATCCGCCAGGCGCTTGCGCGCCAGATCGGCCTGGGCCTGCTTCTCATCGAGGTTGGCCTGGCATTCCGCCACCACCTCCGGCGGGGCCTTGTCGGCGAAGTTGGGGTTGCCCAGCCGGCCCGCCAGGCCCTTGATCTCCTTCTCCGCCTTGGCGATGTCTTTCTCCAGGCGGCCCTTGAGCGCATCGAGATCCACAAGGCCTTCGATCGGCAGCAGCACCTGCAGCTCACCGCTCACCCCCGCCAGGGCCTTGGCCACCGGAGCCGCATCGGCCTCCGCCGGCGCCATCACCGCCACCGACTCCGCCCGGGTCAACGCCGTGATGTCGGCCGTGCCCTTGGTGAGCACAGCCGCCAGCTCGCCGCGGCCGGTGACGAAACGCACCGGCACCGATTGGGAGGGCTTAAGGCCCGCCACAGCGCGCAGGTTGCGCACCACACGGATGGCACCGATCAGCTCAGCGAAGGAGGCTTCCAACACATCATCCAAAGCACTTTCATCCAGGGCCGGCCAGGGCTGCAGGGCCAGGAAGGTGGTCTCCGGCTCGCCGGTGACGCTGTGCCAGAGCTCCTCGGTGAGGTGGGGCATCAGCGGATGCAGCATCAGATGCATCTGGCTGATCACCTTGGCCAGCACCTGCTTGGCCACCCGCTGATCAGCGAGGGCCTCGGCCGAGGGGTTCTCACCGGGGTTGAGCCGGCGCTTGCTCAGCTCCAGATACCAATCGCAGACGTCGTTCCAGGCGAACTCGTAAAGCCCCTTGGCGGCTTCACCCAGGCCATAGCTGCTGTAGCGCTCGGCCGTCTCCCGGTTCACCCGGGCCAGGCGGGAGAGGATCCAGCGATCGGCCAGCTGCAGGGCCGCGGGGTCGGGCTCACCGAGTTGGGCCGGCGTTTCGCCGCCCAGGTTCATCAGGGCGAAGCGGGTGGCGTTCCAGAGCTTGTTGGCGAAGTTGCGCGAGGCCTCCACCGTGGCGGAGGTGTCCTTCTTGCGGTCGTAGTCCAGGCGGATGTCCTGACCCGCACCGGCCACCTCCCGCACCAGGGCGAAACGCAGGGCATCGGTGCCGTAGCGGTCGATCAGCAGCAGCGGATCGATGCCGTTGCCGGCGCTCTTGCTCATCTTGCGGTTCTGCTCATCCCGCACCAGGCCGTGGATGTAGACGTCCTGGAAGGGCATCTCGCCGGTGAAGGCGCCGGCCATCATCGTCATCCGGGCCACCCAGAAAAAGATGATGTCGAAGCCCGTCACCAGGGTGCTGGTGGGGTACCAGCGCTGCAGGTCAGCGCTGTCGGCATCGGGCCAACCCAGGGTGGAGAAGGGCCAGAGGCCGCTGGAGAACCAGGTGTCGAGCACGTCTTCGTCCTGCTCGATCTCCGCCGCCGCGCCGTACTCCGCCTTGGCCTTCTCCAGGGCTTCGGCTTCGTTGCGGGCCACCACGTAGGGCGTGGTGTCGGTGTACTTGCCGCCGGTCTCGCTGATCACGAACCAGGCGGGGATGCGATGGCCCCACCAGAGCTGGCGGCTGATGCACCAGTCGCGGATGTCGGTGAGCCAGTCGCGGTAGACCTTCTCCCAGCGCTCCGGGATGAAACGGGGGTCCTGCGTCTCGAGGGCCTCACGGCAGCGAGCCGCCAAAGGCTCGGTTTTGACAAACCACTGGGTGGAGAGCAGCGGCTCCACCGGCACCTTGCCGCGATCGGAATAGGGAACGCTGTGGCGGTAGTCCTCCACCTTCACCAGCAGGTCCAGCTCCTCCAGGCCAGCCACCACGGCCTTGCGGGCCTCGAAGCGATCCAGCCCCTCGAACTGGCCGGCCTCCTTGTTCATCGTGCCGTTCTTGCGCATCACCGTGATCTGGGGCAGACCGTGGCGCTGGCCGATGGCGAAATCGTTGGGGTCGTGGGCCGGCGTCACCTTGACGCAGCCGGTGCCGAACTCCTTCTCCACGTGGTCGTCGGCGACGATCGGAATCTCGCGCCCCACGAACGGCAGGGTGAGGGTCTGGCCCACCAGGTGGGCGTAGCGCTCATCGGTGGGGTTTACCGCCACTGCCGTGTCGCCCAACATCGTTTCGGGCCGGGTGGTGGCCACCTCCAGATGGCCGTCGCCGCTGCTGATCGGATAGCGGAAATGCCAGAGGTGGCCGTCCACCTCCTTCATCTCCACCTCCAGATCGCTCACCGCCGAACCGGAGGCGGGGCACCAGTTCACCAGGTATTCACCGCGGTAGATCAGCCCCTGCTCGTGCAGCTGCACGAAGGCCTCTTTAACCGCCTCACTCAGGCCCTCATCGAGGGTGAAGCGCTGGCGCTTCCAATCCACGGAATAGCCCAGGCGCCGCAGCTGGCCCACGATCCGGCCACCGCTTTCGGCCTTCCACTGCCAGGCCCGCTCGAGGAACGCCTCACGGCCGAGGTCGTGGCGGGTCTTGCCCTCTTGTTTGAGCTGCTTCTCGAGAATCGTCTGCACCGCGATCGAGGCGTGGTCGGTGCCGGGCAGGCAGAGCACGTTTTTCCCCGCCAGGCGCTGGTAGCGCACGATCGTGTCGATCAGGGCCGTGTTGAAGGCATGGCCCATGTGCAGGCTGCCGGTGACGTTCGGCGGCGGGATCACCACCGAGAACGGTTCACCGGGGGCCTTCGGGTCGGGATGAAACGCTCCCTGGTCCTCCCAGGCCTGCTGCCAGCGGGCCTCCGTGCCAACCGGGTCGTAGGTCTTGGCCAGTTCGGGCACGGAAAGATCAGCGGTTCAGCAGGACATGCTCGCAAAGACATGCCCGCAATGGCCAACGTCCCTAGCATCGACTCACCGAATCGATGTCATGGGCGCGATCCGGATCAAGAATCTGGCCCTGGGCATCGCACTCGCCGTAATCAGCGCAGGCTGCAGCAGCTGGCGTCCACCGACTGTGGTCAAGGTGGTTCGCACAATTACTAATTCAGACACCATCTCCAGCAAGGACTACGAGCGTCTGCGGGAGGTGACCGAGGACGCGATCGATCACATCAAAACCGTGGACCCCCACATCCGCCCGCGACTGACGCTGTCCTCGCAGAAAAATTTTGTAGATGAGATTGAAGATCAAACCCGCAGCGGCTTTGGCCCGGATCTGCTGATCACCGATAGCGAAACAGCCCTCGATCTGTACAAACGCAAGCTGGTGGATCCGCTTGAACTTTCACCTGAAGATCGCGCCGACACACCTGATTATTTATTCGACCTCGTTACTGCCGACGATGGACAACTGGTGGGCCGTCCGGTGAACCAATTCGTGCAGCTGGCCTGCTTCAACACGGAGCGCTTGAGCTCCCCTCCTCAGACCCTGAAGGAGATGCAACAAGAGAGCGAAGACAACAACTTCGGCATGGCCCTTCAACTGAAAGATCTGTTCTGGAGCGCAGAAGCATTTGATGCTGCTGAAGCGATGGAAGCCGCCCTCGCGAAGCTCCCACCAGATACCAATCGCCAAGCCAACGTGACCAGGTGGTTGCACTGGCTGGAGCACGCGAGTTATCAGCAAAACATCCGTTTTCTCAATGATCAGCGCAGCCTTCGTCAAGCCTTGGTGGCTGGAGATCTGGATTGGATCACCTGTTGGAGCGGGAGCCTACGGGAATTAAGAGAAATCATGGGAGAAAAGCTTGCCCTGGCTCCGCTCCCCAAAGGACCGTCCACCAAGCTCAAAGCCGCCACCAAACTTCAGGTGTGGTCCCTCGGGCGCAACTCCAGCCCCAAGCAGCGGGAGAAAGCTCTGGTGATGATCGACTTCATCACCAAACCTTGGGCGCAAAAGACCTATGCCCTTGCCGGACGCAATTCACTGCCAGTGAATCGGAAAGCCGCAAAAATCGTTGCCGCAAAAATCCCAGGGGGGACTGAAGCCCTGATGACGTACGCACAACGATCGCTGCAGGAAAACGCCGCCAAAGGGCAAGCAAAAGCGCGCGTGTTCCGCGATCCAGAGCGCTATGAGGCCATCTCCGATGCTCTGTTTGACACCATCTACGACGTCAACTCCCCTGAGCAATCAACTCAAAAAATTCTCAAGAGTTTGCGGGAGAGCGACTCATGATCACCGAAATCAGCTCCGAGACCACGACCTGGCTTGGCTATCTGCAACGCGGTTCCGTGCTCATCCAGGTGGGTTTGTTCGTTGCCGCCCTTAGCAGCGAATCCCGGGTCAAGCGCAAACTCAGCAGCCTCCTGATCGCCAGCCTGACCCATCTGATCGTGCCGGCGGCGCTCTTCATCAGCGCCAGCGTGTTGACCCTGGCTGGCATCACAGCGGGCTTTCTGCAGTACCTGGCGCTGCTCTGGGTGCTGTGGCGCTGCGTGGAACCCACCAAGCAGCTGATCCTCGGCCGCTTCCCCAAAGTACCTGTTGAAGAGATCGATAAATCGTTCTTCCGACCGGTGCTGCTGGTGATGTCGATCCTCACCTTTTTCCAGATGCTCGGGAGCAGGGAATCGTTATCGCTGATTTCCCTTGGTGACGTGTTCGGGGTAACACTCACCATCGGCAAATTGTTCACCGCCCTGGTGATTGTTTACCTGGTCATTGCCCTGGCCAGCCGGCCTGCGGCCTTCGCCGCCTGGCTGGGGGGCAGCTTCTTCGGTATCAAGCCCCAGGGCCGCAAGGCGCTGGAAGTGATTCTTCGTTACTCGGTGATCGGCGTCGGCGTGATGGGGGTGGAGTATTACATCGGCATCAACGGCACCGCCCTGGTGGCCGTGGCCGGGGGCCTCTCGGTAGGCATCGGCTTCGGCATCAAGGAGATCATCTCCAACTTCATCAGCAGCCTCTGGCTGTTGTTCGAAGGATCGGTTCGCCCTGGCGAGATCCTGATGATCAACGGCGACCCCTGCACCGTGCGCAAGCTGGGACTACGGGCCACCCAGTTGCGCCGCGGCCGCGATGGAGCGGAACTGCTGATTCCCAACCAGAACTTCTTCACCCAGGAGGCGGAGTCGTACACCGCGGAGGAAACCTCACGTCGCGATGCGGTGGTGGTGGGGGCGGCTTATCACCATGAACCCAGTCAGGTGATCGCGGTCCTGGAGGAGGTCGCCCGTCAGCACGAGAAGGTGCTGGAGTACCCACCACCGCAGGCGTTCACGGTGGATTTCGCCGATTCGTCGATCAATTACAAGCTGCTCTTCTGGGTACGCAATCCCCTGGAAGCCTTTGCTGTGGGCAGCGATCTGCGGCAAGCCATCTGGACGGCGTTCGACAAGAACGGCATCGGCATCCCCTTCCCGCAGCGCCAGGTGTATCCAATGGAATGGCCGCCCTCCAAGGAGCAAACCCACCGGCTCGGCAGCCCCAGCAATCAGCTTCAGGCCGAAGCAGACAGCGATCCAGCCAACGATTCAACTGGCGAGTCGCCTTAGGTAATCCTCCTGGCGTCCGGCGTTGATCCAACCGGTGGCGATCAACTTGCTGGCGCTCTCGTTCACCCGTCCGCGGTGAATGTGGGACGGACCAGCCGGAAAGATCACCAACTTGCCCCGCTCCGCCGGTTCGTGGTGGTCCTGCCAGTGGAACTCGGTGCCGGCCTCATCCACGCTGTTGCAATAAAGAATCCAGGCCAGCACCCGGTGCACCGGTTCGGTGGCCTCATCGCTGATGGTCCAATCGCAGTGCCAACGCTTGAACCCTTCCCCCGGGGCGTAGTGCTGGAGGTTGAAGATCGGATTCACAAACAGGCTCTGTTGCGGGCAGCACTGCCGGAACAGCGGACGCTCCTGCAGATAGCGCTCCAAGCCGGCCGTCACCCCGCGAAGGATCAATTGCGAGAGGGCGAAGGATTCGGGTTCCGAGCGATCAATCGCCACCAGGCTGATGTCGGTGCTCTGCTTCGCCGGTTCCCCCTCACCCTCGGGGCCGAAGGCCACGCCAGGCCGCTGCAAATCAACCCGGCGCTCGAAGAACTCACGCACCGCATCGGCCACCGAGGCGTAACCGGGATTGCTGTAGCGCCCGATCAGGTTCATGTTGCAGCCTCCAAGCGAGGAATCGCCACCACAGCATCGAGCTGCTGCCAGCGCGACCGGTCAGCCACATGGCCCTGCAACTGCACCTGCTCAATCACCGTGGCAGCGCGCTCCAGATCGAGGGGGACACCCGGGCCCATCGGCAGCACCAGCACCTGCTGCTCAGCCGGATCGGCCATCACCTGCAGATCGAGAGCCTCCAGCTCCCGCTCAAAGAACACCCGCCGCATCCGGGTGGTGAGGCTTGGACCAAGCGCCTCGACGAAACGGGCCATGCCGGCTTCATCCCCGGAGCTGCCGCAGTTCAACGACAACCAGATCAGCAGCTTCACCCAACTTTCCGCCGTCCACAGGGGTTGAAAGCTCTCCCGGTGCTGCCGCACCAGCTCAGCGATTGAAAAATCAAACAGCGTGGCCTGCAGGCCAGTGGCATCAGCGGAATCCATGCTGTTCATCCTCTCCTGCGAAAGGTCAGACTGGGGCGACTGGCTATTCGCACCATGGCCCTGGACCTGAACGATCCCGAACTCGAGTTCTCCGATCTGGTCTACGCCTACCAGAGCTGGGTGATGGCGGTGATCAACGACGAAAAGCTGGACAGCGACGACAAGCTGCTCACCGATGACATCGCCGAGGACGCCCTCAACTCAATGCGCTTCCTGCCCGGCGAGGTGACCAGCGCCATCGAAACCAGCCTGGCCCGCGTCTACGACGTGGACGCCGACGAACTGGCCGAGCTGCTCTTCCCTGAGGACTGAGCCCAGGCTCAGGTGACGCGATGGGTTGGTCCGCGGCTGACATCCCGAACCAGCAGGGGCGCATTGCCCTGATCACTGGAGCCAACAGCGGTCTGGGCCTGGAAACCGCACGGGCCTTGAAACGCTGCGGGGCCACGGTTTTACTGGCGTGCCGCAGCCCCCGCAAAGCCGAGCTGGCCAAGCAGGAGTTGCTGCAGGTGCGCGACGGTGGAGCGGTGGATCTGGTGGACCTGGATCTGGCGGACCTGACCAGCGTGAAAGAGGCGGCGGCCACCATCGGCGAGCGCTACGGCTGCCTTGATCTGCTGATCAACAACGCTGGCGTGATGGCACCGCCGCGGCGCACCACCGCCCAGGGGCATGAACTGCAGTTCGGTGTGAATCACCTGGGGCACATGGCCCTGACCCAGGCCCTGCTGCCGCTGCTGCAGAACCGGCCCGATCCCCGCGTGGTGACGGTGACCTCCGGGGCGCAGTACTTCGGCAAGATCCGCTGGGACGACCCCAGTTGGAGCAAGGGCTACGACCGCTATGGGGCCTATGGCCAAAGCAAACTCGCCAACGTGATGTTTGCCCTTGAGCTGGATGCACGCCTGCGCAAGCAGGGCAGCCCCATCCGCTCCCTGGCCGCCCATCCCGGCATCGCGCGCACGGAACTGCAGCCCACCGCAATCGCCAGCGTCGGCAACCGCTTCGAGGCCTTGGCCTACCGGCTAATGGATCCCCTGTTCCAAAGCGCCGGCATGGGTGCCCTGCCGCAACTGCATGCCGCCACAGCGGCGACGGCGCAGGGTGGCGAGCACTACGGCCCTGAGCAGTTCGGCGGCTTGCGGGGTGCACCGGCGCTCTGCCGCGTTGCACCAGCAGCAAGCCAACCCGCCGAACGGCAGCGGCTCTGGAGCCTTAGTGAAGAGCTGCTCAGTGCCTGACCCATCAGCGTCTCTCTTGTTGTTGAGTCCGTACGCAACGGGCCGCCCCCACCGGGGCGTGGTAGGGGCCAGCCGTTATGCACAGCGGCTACGTCAGGACCTGATCAATGCTGCGGAAGACCCGAACAATCGGACCCTAATGATTCGAGGCGAGCCGGGTCTGGGCAAGAACAACCTGGCGGCGCTGGTGCACTTCGGCTCCAACCAGCGCCGCAAGCTGCTGGTTCGGGTGGACGCCACCGATCTCAAAACCAAAGCCGACGTTCTCCTGGATGCCATCGGTGAGAACACCCTGCTGGTGAGCAGCGTGGACCAGCTGGACCCAGAACTACAGCAGCGCCTTGCTGCCATGGCCAATGGAGAACATCCGGGCTTCAGCGGCCGCGTGATTTTCACCAGTGAAAGCTGCGTGCCGAGCCTCGACGCCATCAGCCAGGTCATTCGCGTGCCACCGCTACGGGTGCGCCGATCGGACCTGGGCGACTGGCTGCGTTATCAATTGCGCCTACAAAGCCCTGGCCTGGGCTGGGTGAAGCCTCCCGCGCTGCCGGAGGCGGTGGTGCGGCGGCTGCAAAACCACGATTTCGCCGACAACCTTCGCGAATTGGAAGGTCTAGTCAATCGGGCCCTGCGTCATGCGCGCCGCCAGAACCACGATCTACCGCCCGCTGTGCTGGTGGAGGAGATGTTCTGGACAGAGCAAAGAAAAGAACGAGCCCGCTTCGATTTATGGCGCTGGAAACCCCAGCTGCGGGGATGGATGCGGGCTCCAAAGCTCTGGGATGGCCTGCTGTTCGGGCTGGTGAGCTGGCTGTTCGTGGTCGTGAACCTGGTGCTTTGGCTTGGCCCGCAGGACCGCGCAGCCAATCCGATGCTGAATCTGTTCTGGGCCTGGTGGTGGCCGTTGATCCTGCTGAGCTACCCGCTGGTGGGTCGCCTCTGGTGCGCCATCTGTCCCTTCATGGTCTGGGGACAGATCGCTCAAGAGCTGACCCCGTGGCGCAAGAAAAGCTGGCCCCATGGGGACATGGACCGCTGGGGAGCGCCTGTACTCGCCGCCGGTTTTGCCGTGATTCTCCTTTGGGAAGAGGTCTGGAACCTGGAGAACACCGCCTGGCTGAGCAGCTGCTTGTTGTTGCTGATCACAGCAGGCGCTGTGGTGGGCTCTCTGCTCTTCGAAAAACGGTTCTGGTGTCGCTATCTCTGTCCGGTTGGTGGCATGAACGGCCTGTTCGCCAAGCTTTCAATCCTGGAACTGCGAGCTGAGTCAGGGACCTGCAGCGGCAGTTGCAGCAGCTATGCCTGCTTCAAGGGAGGAGCGGCGGATGGGGAAGGACTGGAAACCAACGGCTGTCCTTTAGGGAGCCACCCCGCCCACCTGAGCGACAACCGCAACTGTGTGCTCTGCATGAGCTGCGTCCAGGCCTGCCCGAATCGATCTCCTCAACTGCGCTTGCGTCCGCCCGCCGCAGACCTTCAACCAAACATGCACACGCCCAGCTCCGAGCGTGGACTGATCCTGGTGCTGGCCGGAGGCATTTGCCTGCACCACTGGCAACGCCTGCTGGGCTGGCTGCCCCTTGCACCGTCCTCATTGCATGAAGGCCCCCTGCTGGCCAGGCTTAGCTTTGCGGTGCTTGCTCTTGCCTTACCAGCTGCCATTGGCTTGTGGCTCAACCACCGATGGCTCTACGCCGGATTGCCACTGCTCTGGGCCCTGCTGCTGGCACGCCATCTGCCCATCGGCATGGCCGAAGCGGGCACCGTCTTGCCGCATGGGTGGCCGCAATGGTCGGCCGACCCCCATGTGATCGGCTTCTGCCAAACCTTGGTGGTGGGGATCGGATGGATTGGTGCAGCAATCTTGAGTCGCCGCTTGCTGGATCTCGACAGCAGGGCCTGGGTCATGGGCAGCATGGTGCTGCTTCTGGTCAGCTTCAGCGGCCGCTGGTTGGTCGCCCTTTAAAACCATGGCCACTCGCCGCCCTGCCACCCAGATCAATGCCCGCCAGAAGGTCTTGCTGGCGAGCCTGCAGGCCTGTGGTGATGAGATGAGCGGTCAGCAGCTGCACCGCAGCCTGGAACCCGACCAAGCCATGGGCTTGGCCACGGTGTATCGCAATTTGCGCCAGCTGCAGCAACGGGGCCTGGTGCGCTGCCGCCACCTGCCCAATGGGGAAGCGCTTTATGCGCCGCTGGAGCGGGATCGCCACCACCTCACCTGCGTCGATTGCGGCAAGACCCAGGCGCTCGACCACTGCCCGATTCACGACCTGGAGGTGCCCGAAGACGGCCGCAAAGGCTTCGATCTCCTGTTTCACACGCTTGAATTCTTTGGTCTCTGCAGCGACTGCCGCGAGCGGCAGCAAAGCCCGTCATGACCCTGGCCGCCACCTACTACGGAGCCAATGGCTGGTTGCTCGAATTCGATGATCTCCGCGTTCTGGTGGATCCATGGCTGCGCGGCAGCCTGAGCTTCCCCCCAGGGGAGTGGCTGCTGAAGGGGGAGCTGCCCTGTGAGCGCAAGGCCCCCGAGAAGCTGAACCTGCTGTTGCTCACCCAGGGGCTCGCGGACCATGCCCATCCGGAGAGCTTGGCGCTCCTCCCCAGGGATCTGCCCGTCATTGGATCGGTGGCTGCTGCACGGGTGGTGGATCGCCTGGGCTTCACCAGCGTGAAAGCCCTCTCCCCCGGAGAGCGCACCAACCATCAGGGCCTGCAGGTGCGGGCCAGCGCCGGTGCACCGGTGCCGATGGTGGAAAACGGTTATCTGCTCGAGCATCCGGCTGGATCGCTCTATCTGGAACCCCACGGTTTCCTCGATCCAGCGCTGGAGCCCCAACCGCTGGATGCCGTGATCACGCCGATGGTGGATCTAGGCCTTCCAGCGCTTGGGGCGTTTGTCAAAGGCTGCTCCGTGGTGCCGCAACTGGTGGAACGCTTCCAACCGAGCACGGTGCTCGCCAGCACCTCCGGGGGCGACGTTCGCTTTGGCGGTGCCTTGAGCCGGGCCCTACAAATGAAAGGATCCGTGGCCAGCACTGGAGCCCAGCTGCCCACCAGCAGCCGCTGGACCGACCCGACACCCGGAGAACGCCTGCAGCTAAAAAACTGATTTTTCGGATTAAGCTTTGTAACAACAGCTTGAGACCGATGAAATCCACGCAAGCCAACGATTCCTGGTTCCAGGGCGTCGCCACCCGCGACATCCACATGGAGCAGCTCAAAAAGGCCGAACGCTTCAACGGCCGTGCCGCCATGCTCGGCATCGTGATCGGAATCATCACCGAGGGGCTCACCGGCGCCGGCATCGTTCACCAGATTGGGCTGGGTCCCCTGGTGGATGGTTACGCCGCCTGCCGCACCCAATTCCTGCCCTTCTGCTTCTGATTCGGGAGGAGGACAACCCCCCGATGACGAGAATGGTGCGATTCACGTTCGAATCGAATGGCTGCTGACAAGGAACTGCTGAAGGAAGTGGCCCTGGAGCTGTGGAACACCACCAAGAAGCTCCGCCCCGGTCTGCCCAAAGCGCCTCGCGCCCAGCTGGTCCTGAAAGCTCTGCTCACCATCGGTGACATGAGCGATCAGCTGGAAGCAGCGATGGTGCTTGGGGTGATTGAGGCGCAGGAACCCGACGACGAGCCCGGGCAAGGAGAAGCAGCCGGCGAAGACAAGACGGTGACTGAAACGGAAGCCAAAACCGAGCGGGAAACCCCCAGGGTGGTGCGCAAGCGTTCCAGCAGCCGCTGATCACAACCGCCTGATAACAAGACAGCCCATCTCCATTCGTTCTTAGCGGGATGGGTGTGGCTTGTGGAGGCATCTCAGCAAAACGGCCTAGCGCTGCAGAGCAAGCACCGCCGCAGCGGCAGCAAGGGCCACGATTCCAGTCATCCAAATGCTGCTTTGGCGTTCCAACAACCAAGCAGCGTTGCGAGAGAACGACAACTTGCCCGTCGCAAGCAGAGCAGTGAGCCCCACAAGCAGAACCACGGGCACCACAAGCGCTAAGAACAACTGCATCACCAAATGCCTTTGAGGCCTGTCTTCCAATGATGATCTGGTGGCAAGCCGTTCAACGTCGCAACATCCACACCACAGCCTGAACCTTGACGCTGTTGATTGTCACCGCCGGTTTCATCGGTCTGCTCTGGCTAACGCAAAGCCTGATCCGACGCGGCATGGATGACGGCAGCAACGGCTGAGTGGGGCTTGACCCCCCTGCTGGCAAGGGCGTTGTCAGTGATGCCTTGGCTCCCTTGCGCTCTGCTCTGCTTCCGCTTTCAGAAAACGGCGATGCTGCGATGAGGCATAGCCACTGAGGTCAATTCGGCTGGCATTGCTGCCAGCTTTGCGCCACTCCCTCGGGGGAGTGCTGGATCTTCGGTTCATGGAATCGAGTTATCGGTTCTCGCGCAGTGGGCCTTCAGTAAGGCTCTTTGGCGTTGCCCCACCTTTGCACACTTGCCTGTCCCGACGCCAAGCGGATGAGTAATTGCAGCTACGGCAAGCCAATGGGATTGGATCGATACTCCACCCAACGGCAAACGGCTTGTGACCCCAGAGGAGCAGTACGTGAAATGCATGGACGCTGCCTACGCCGCTGCTGACAGGGAGACCTGCCTCAAAATGATGCGGAAAGCAGAGGGAGTCCTACGCGGAGAGTTCAGCACCAAGCAGGGAAGCGATGACGCTGGGGGACAAGCATTAGCGAGCTGAAGCAAACGG
>ENA-OSEY01001701-OSEY01001701.1-marine-metagenome-genome-assembly--contig:-NODE-1701-length-14898-cov-4.023075_pt1 | contig 14898 bp, 11 predicted proteins | sample MGYA00248465_ERZ534230 | MGnify/ENA primary metagenome ERZ534230 (study PRJEB26409, sample SAMN06344110) | marine metagenome | isolation source: Sea water from surface | place: Atlantic Ocean:Southern...
TTGATGCTGTTAGAAAACGACCAGGAATGTACATTGGAGATACTGACGATGGTTCAGGATTGCATCATATGGTTTATGAAGTCGTAGATAACGCAATAGATGAGGCTTTAGCTGGGCATTGTGACCACGTAATAGTTAACTTAAATTCAGATGGGTCAGTTACTGTAATTGATAACGGAAGGGGCATTCCTGTTGAAATGCACCAGGAAGAGGGTATTTCAGCTGCTGAAGTGATTATGACACAACTCCATGCAGGAGGTAAATTTGACAATAATTCATACAAAGTTTCAGGTGGTTTGCATGGTGTTGGTGTTTCAGTAGTAAACGCCCTATCTGAGTGGCTTGAATTAAAAATTTATAGAGATGATAATGAGCATTTTATAAGATTTGAAAATGGAAATTCAGTAAATCCAATTAAGTTAAAAGGGCCCTCTAATGGTAAAAAAGGTACTGAGTTAACATTTAAACCTTCTAGTGAAACATTTACTAATACAAATTTCATCTTCAACACATTAGAGCACAGACTTAGAGAATTAGCGTTTTTAAACTCAGGTGTTCAAATAATTTTGTGTGATAAAAGAGAAAGTATAGAAAAAAAATCTGAATTTAATTTTGAAGGTGGTTTAAAAGAGTTTGTTAATTGGATGAATAAGTCAAGAAATCCTATACACAATATAATTTCAGGGAAATCCGATAAAGAGGAGGTAGGGGTTGAAGTAGTTCTTCAGTGGACAGATTCTTATCATGAAAGCACTCAATGTTTTACTAATAATATACCTCAAAGAGATGGTGGTACACATTTAGCAGGTTTTAGAGCAGCTTTAACAAGAGTAATAAATTCCTATGCGCAATCGAGTGGCATAGCGAAAAAAGAAAAAGTTCAACTGTCTGGTGAAGATAGTAGAGAGGGTCTAACTGCTATTCTGTCAGTTAAAGTTCCTGATCCAAAATTTTCGTCTCAAACTAAAGATAAATTAGTTTCATCTGAGGTCAGGCCAATAGTCGAAAGTGCTGTAAGTGAAGCATTGTCTCAATGGTTGGAGGAAAATCCTGCAGAGGCTAAAAAAGTAATCATGAAAGCATTTGAAGCAGCATCAGCAAGGGAAGCAGCTAGAAAAGCAAGAGAATTAACAAGAAGAAAAGGAGCATTAGATATTGCAAGTCTTCCAGGAAAATTAGCTGACTGTCAGGAGAAAGACCCATCTCAATCAGAATTATTTCTTGTAGAGGGAAATTCTGCTGGAGGTAGTGCAAAACAGGGTAGAAATAGAAAGTTTCAAGCAATTCTTCCATTAAGAGGAAAAATTTTAAACGTTGAGAGAGCTCGTTTAGATAAAATGCTTTCTTCAGCAGAAATTGGCACTTTAATTACTGCAATAGGGGCAGGTGTTGGTAATAATACTGAACTGGAAGATAGTGTTAAAATTGAAAAGGCAAGATATCATAAAATAATTATTATGACAGATGCAGATGTTGATGGAAGCCATATTAGAACTTTAATTTTAACATTTTTCTTTCGTCACATGAGACCTTTGATAGAGGCCGGATATTTATATATTGCTCAGCCTCCTCTTTATAGAGCTAAAAAAGGATCAAGCGAGGTTTATTTGAAAGATGATTTAGCTCTTAACGAATATCTCATTCAATCAGGTTTAAAAGATACTAAGTTGATAACAGGGGAAGGTTCTGAAATAGCAGGTCCTGATCTAGCAAAAGCGACTAAAGACTCTATTGTAGCTGCTAGAAATATAGAGGTTCTTGATAACTTAATGGGAGCAAAAGGAGTAATGGAGCAAGCTGCAATTGCTGGGATATTAAATTCAGAATATATCTTTAATAAAGATGCTGCAGAATATTTAGCAAAAAGAATGGATTCTGTAAGTAAAGATTTTGAGAGAGGTTGGATTGGGGAAATTAATGAAACAGGGATTAATATTTCTAGGGTTTTAAGAGGTGTTAAAGAGGAAGCTGAAATAAGTTCTGACATAATTACTAGACCAGAGGCAAAAATTCTGGATAAAATTGCAGCTGAACTTCAAGAATTATATGGTAAAGGAACTAATACAGTTACATTTGTGAATTCTTCTGGAGATGCTGAAGTAATTTCAGGACCAACTTCATTAAGAGACACAGTTTTTAAAATTGGTAAAAAAGGCGCTCAAGTTAGTAGATATAAAGGCTTAGGTGAAATGAACCCGGAACAACTTTGGGAAACTACTCTTGATCCAGAAGCAAGAGTTTTACTTCAAGTTCAAGTGGAACAAGAAGAAGAAGCTCAAGAGGCATTTTCCTCGCTAATGGGTGAGGCAGTTGAAGAAAGAAGAGCTTTTATTCAAGAAAATGCACTTAAGGTTGCAAATCTAGATATTTAAATAGTTTTTATGCAATCGGGAAAAAATAAATTACTTAAGAGTAATTTAAGATTTATTACTTTTTTTCTCTACAGTTTACCTTCAATTCCATTAGCGGCAGCTCAAATTGCTGTTTATATTGCAGTGCCAGCAATTTATTCTAAAATTGCAGCTGTTGGAATTGGTATTACAGGTTTAGTTATTATGATTTCAAGAGTAATTGATATGATAACTGACCCAATTTTAGGTACCTATTTAGATAGAATGGTTGAAAAGATTGGATGGAAGTTTTGGCTTCTAATTGGATTTCCTTTAATATCAATTGGTGTTTTTATTTTGTTTAACCCTTTAGATAGTTTAGAAATTATCAGCCTCTTATTAGGTATAATTTTTGTTACACTTGGTTGGACATTTTTCTCTATTCCATGGTGGGGTATTGGTATAGCAATATCAAATAGCAATTCAAATGATAGATTTAAGGTTGTGTCATTTCGTGAACTTCTGACAATTCCTGGTGTAATTTTAGGTTTATTTCTAATACATTTTTCAAATATTTCTGGAGAAATTTTTCTTATAATATCAATTTTATTTTTGTCTCCTCTTTTTATAAAAAAAATTCCAATACCAAATATATCTAATGTAAAAGGGACAAGCTATTTTTTAAATATCAAGAATTTATTTAAAAATAATAGTAATTTTAAATACCTATGCCTATCTTATTTTTTTATAGGTCTTTCAAATGGTGTAACCTCAATTTTATTTATTCTATTCGTAGAATTTATAATTGGTGGATCGCCACAAAATTTCCTATCCATATACTTTATTTCTGCCTTCATAGGCCTGCCATTTGTTTACATGTTAGCTAGCAAATATAATAAAAAAAGAATATGGACATCATTTATTATTTTAGCTTGCATATGTTTTTTGCCTGTTGTTTTTCTATCAAATAACAGTACCACTTTGTTTATGGTAATTTGTATAATTTCTGGTTTCTGTTTGAGTGCTGATTTAATTATTCCATCGAGTATTCAAGCAGATATAATTTATAAAGAACAACAGCAAAACAAAAATGTTTTAGTTGGTAAAATCTATTCTGTTTGGTCTTTTATACAAAAATTATCTCTAGCATTGTCAGCTGGAGTTTGTCTTCCATTACTTGGATACTTTGGATTTAATCCTTCAGAGGTAAATACACAATTATTACCTTTATCATTTGCTTATGGCATCATACCAATAATTCTTAGAATTCCTGCAATAATCTTTGCAGAAAATATAATTTTAAAAGATTAATAAATTTAGGAATAAAACTATAATTAAGAATTTTTCAAATAAGATTAAAATTGCAAATGTTTTTTATGACAGATCTTTTCAAAAGTATTGGTTAGCCAGGTTTTTATCTAGCCTATGTTTAGGCACTTTAAGTGTTTGTATAGCATGGCAAATTTATGATATTTCAAGAAATCCATTACATCTTGGTTTAATAGGCCTTACTCAATTTGTACCACTTATATTATTAGTAGTTGTTACTGGTTATTTTGCAGACAATTTTAATAGGAAAAAAATTTTCTATATTTCATTGCTAGGAGAAGGGTTGTTAACTTTTCTTTTTTTCATAATTAATTTTATAAATTATGCAAATATTCCAATTTTATTCATAATATTAATTGGAATTGGAATTATTAGGGCTTTCTTTTCACCAGCTGCAGCAGCTCTATTACCTAATATTATAAATAAAAAAGAATTACCCGATGCAGTAGCATTAAGCGCGGTTGCTTGGCAATCTGGAACAATTTTTGGACCAATTTGCGGAGGATTGTTGTATTCTTACTCTATTTATGCAGGATACATTTTTGCTTCCACAGGATTATTTATTGGAGCAATTTTAGTTTTATTAATTCCATATAAATTTATAAGCAAAAGTAAAAAATCAATATCATTTGAAAATTTGACAGGAGGTTTTACTTATGTTTGGAATAAAAAAATATTACTTGGAGTAATCTCTTTAGATTTATTTGCAGTACTGATGGCAGGGGCTGTAGCTCTAATGCCTGTTTACGCAAGAGATATTCTCGAAACAGGTCCATCAACCCTTGGCTTATTAAGATCATCTCCAGGAATTGGGGCTATAATCGTTGCAGCTTTTTTGTCTTTTTATTCTATAAAAAAGGCTGGTAAAATTATGCTGTATGCAGTTGCTTTTTTTGGATTGTCTACCCTTTTATTTGGACTTTCAAGTAATGTAGTTCTCTCAATTATCTTACTATGTTTTGTTGGTGGATTTGATATGTTAAGTGTATATATAAGAGATATTATTATTCAGCTGGGTACAGAAGATAAAATGCGAGGAAGAGTGAATGCTGTCAACATGATGTTTGTTGGTGCTTCAAACGAATTAGGTGATTTTAGAGCTGGAATAATGGCTTCAGGAATAGGTGCCGTTCCAGCTGTAGTATTTGGAGGTATAGGTGCAATGGGAATAGCTGGTATTTGGGCAGTAATCTTTCCAGAGCTATTAAAGATAAAAAAACTTGGAAAAAAGGAATTAGGTTAGATAAGGAAAATGGAAAACAAAGATTTGAAGGTTCTTTGGAGGCCGTCAAGCAAAATCAAAGAAGAGAGTAATTTAAATCAATTTATCAAAAATTTTGTTGATGAATTCAAAAATCAATCAGATGTAAAGTATGAAGAACTCTGGAAATGGTCAATCGAAAAACCGGAAAAGTTTTGGGATAGTATATGGGACTACTCAAATGTATTAGGTGAAAAGGGTGAAATTTTACTAAAAGACAAAGATAAAATGCCTGGCGCTAGGTTTTTTCCTAATGCAAAACTTAATTACACAGAGAATGTGTTAAAAAATAAAAATGAACCTTTAGCTATAATTTCAGAAAGAGAAGATGGATTAAAGTCAAAAATTTCTACTTTAGAGTTAAAGGATAAAGTACTTAAACTGGCTGGCTGGTTAAAAGAAAATGGCATTTCAAAAGGGGACAGAGTTTGCGCCTATATGCCAAATTGCCCAGAAACAATAATTACAATGCTTGCTACAGCATCCCTAGGAGCAGTTTTCTCATCTTGCTCAACAGATTTTGGAGTAGCTGGTGTTTTAGACAGATTTCAGCAAATTGAGCCAAAAATATTGGTTACAGTTGATGGATATTTATATAATGGAAAAGCTATTGAAAGACATGAAGAAGTACATCAAATTGTACAAGGTTTAAACACATTACAAAATGTATTGATATTAAAATACTTAAATGAAAATCATTTAAAATATTCATTTTCTTATAAAGACTTTGATAGTGTTTACAGATCAAAACCTCTAGAGGATTTTACAAAGGTAAATTTTAATGACCCTTTATATATTGTTTTCTCATCAGGTACTACAGGTGCACCAAAGTGTATAGTTCATGGTGTTGGAGGTGTTTTATTACAACACGCTAAAGAACACAAACTACATGCCAATATTCATAAAGGGGATAGAGTTTTTTATTTTTCAACATGTGGATGGATGATGTGGAACTGGTTGTTAGGAGCATTATTTTCTGAGGCGACAATAATCCTTTATGAAGGCAGTCCATTTTATGGAGGGCCTAACAAACTTTGGGATCTTGCAGAAAAAGAAAAAATAAATCTCTTTGGCACTTCTGCAAAGTACATAGACGCAGTCCGAAAGTCTGGATATAAGCCGAACAAACACAACCAACTCAAATTTCTAAAGTGTTTATGTTCAACAGGTTCTCCATTATCTCCAGAAAGCTTTGATTTTATCAATAAATTTATTAGTTCAGAAATGCAAATTGGATCGATATCCGGTGGAACTGATATACTCTCATGCTTTGTTTTAAATAATCCTCTTGATGAAGTTATTTCTGGTGAAATACAATGTAGGGGACTCGGAATGGCGGTAGATGTATTTGATGAGGAAGGTAATTCAGTAATTGATACTCCAGGTGAATTAGTTTGCACCAAACCATTTCCTTCAATGCCAGTAATGTTTTGGAATGACCCTGATGGAAAGAAATATCAAGAAGCATATTTTGATTATTATCCAAATGTATGGCGTCACGGAGACTGGACAAAATTAACTAAAAGGGGAACATTAGTTATCTTTGGAAGATCTGATGCCACTTTAAACCCTGGAGGGGTTAGAATAGGAACAGCTGAAATTTATAAGGTTGTAGAGAGTTTTGAAGAAATTCTTGAATCCATCGTTATCGGTCAGGAGTGGGAGGATGATATCCGGATAGTTTTATTTGTTAAACTGAAAGAAAAAGCCTCTTTAGATGAAAAATTAAAAACTGAAATTAAAAATAAACTTAGGCAATTAGTAAGTCCAAGACATGTTCCAGCTAAAATTATTTCAGTAGCTGATATTCCAAGAACAAGATCTGGTAAAATTACTGAACTAGCTGTAAGAGATGTTATTCATGGTAAGAAAATTAAAAATATTGAAGCATTATCCAACCCTGAAGCTCTTGATTTATTTAAAGACTTATCTGAGCTGAATAACTAAAGTGTTTATATCATTAAGTGCAATGCTAAACGACCTTTTTCCATACATATGGCCAAAGAGTAGAAATGATATAAAATCCAGAATTGTTATTGCTTTAATTATTCTAATTTTAGCTAAAATTTTAACCGTGTTAGTACCATACACTTATAAATGGGCAACTGATGCAATAGTGGGAGATAATACAGCTCCTAATATTATACCAATAGTGTTTTTGACACCTGTAATGTTAATCATTGCTTTCGGTGTTGGAAGAATTTTGATGGTCGCATTCAATCAACTTCGTGATGCTTTGTTTGTTAAGGTTGGCCAGACAGCTGTCAGAAATTTAGGTAAGAAAAGCTTTCACCATTTGCATAGTTTATCACTAAGTTTTCACCTTAACAGACGCACTGGCGCCTTAAATCGAATTACTGACAGAGGTGTAAAAGGGATTGAGAGCATAATAAGACTTCTTATATTAAACACTTTTCCTACATTAATAGAATTTATATTTGTAGGATTTATTTTACTTTACGAATTCGATTGGAGGTTCTTGATAGTCGTTTTTTTAACAGTAATTTCATATACTTTTTTTACTGTTTATTATTCAAGTTTGAGAAAAATATATCGGACACAAATGAATTCTAGTGATGAAGACGCTAACACAAAGTCTTTAGATGCATTAATTAATTATGAAACTGTAAAGCATTTCAATAATGAGCAAATAGAGGAAGAGCGTTTTGATGAAGCTATGTCTGGTTATGAAAAAGCTTCATCAAAAGTTTTGACTTCATTAGCTTTTCTAAACTTTGGTCAAACTGCAATTTTTACAATAGGTTTGACAATTTGTATGTTGATGTCAGGCATTGAAGTTTCTAAGGGAAATCAAACAATAGGTGATTTTGTATTAGTAAATGCTCTTTTGATGCAGCTATCTATTCCATTAAATTTTTTTGGTTTTATCTACAGAGAAATTTCACAAGGCATGATTGATCTTAGATCATTATTTTCTGTTTTAAAAATTGAACCTGAGATTAAAGATAAAAAGAATGCAACTGATATGAGTTTTGATAAAACTGATATAGAATTTAAAAATGTTTCTTTTTCATATGATAATAAAAGAAATGTTTTAAATAAAATAAATTTCAGAATACCATCAGGATCGTCATTAGCAATAGTTGGTCCTACAGGCGCTGGAAAATCAACAATATCAAGATTATTGTTTAGATTTTATGATGTTTCTAGTGGGAGCATATTAGTAAATGGAAAAGATGTTAGAGATATAACTCAGGTTTCTCTCAGAAAAAATATAGGAGTAGTCCCACAGGACACTGTTTTGTTTAATGATACAATTTACTATAATTTAAGCTATGGAAAAATAAATGCTGATGAAAAAGAGATTTGGGAAGTTGCAAGAAGGGCAAAACTAAGTGAACTAATTAAAACATTACCTGATGGCATGAGCACTGTTGTAGGTGAAAGAGGCTTAAAACTTTCGGGAGGAGAAAAGCAAAGAGTGGCCATTGCTAGAACTCTTTTAAAAAATCCTCCAATTCTAATTTTAGATGAAGCCACGAGTTCTTTGGATACTCTTACAGAAAAAGAGATAAAGGTTTCATTAAATAATTTAGCAAAAAAAAGAACATCTATAATCATAGCTCACAGACTATCGACTATTGTAGATGCAGATAAAATTCTTGTATTTGAAAAAGGTAAAATTATTGAACAAGGTACACATATTCAGCTTTTAAAAAAGAAAGGTCTTTATGCAGATATGTGGAACACACAACAGACAATCGAAAAAGCTGAAGAGACACTTCAGAATATAAAACCTGAATATAAAAAATTACTTCGAAAATAAATTAAATATAAATAAATTTTATGAAAGATAGTTTAAATGTTTTGCCACTATTGTTAGTTGGAACTGGAGTTATTTTATTTTCTTTTAGTGACGTAGTTTTTAAAATATTAACTTCATTAGATATACTTTGGTGGGATTTTCTTGTATTTGGGGTTCCGTTTGAAATTTTACTAATTTTAATAATTACAGGCATTAGAAAAGATTTTAATAAAAGGAAAATATATGAAGAATTAATGCCCAAAAGACTTTTCTATCCTGTTTTAAGGGGATTAATTTCAGTATTTGCATTAGCGTCAGTTTTTATATCCCTTAAGAATCTTCCTTTATCTCTTACAACAATGTTAATTCAAACAACACCTATCTGGATGGCAATAATATCTTTTTTTTCCTATGAGGAAAAACCGAGCTTTGTGATAATTTTTTCAATTATATTAGGAATGTTAGGAATTGTTTTTATTATTAATCCTACTTTAAAATTTACTGATATAAATGTTTTTTTAATTTTTCCTGTAATTGTTGCGATTATAAACGCATTTATGAATTATATTGTTACAAGAAGACCAAATGATGCTTCACCAATGTCTTATGCGTTGGTTCTTTTTATAATAAATGGTTTGGCAGGAATAATTATATGGTTGTATTTTGGTATTAATTTTCCAAATTTATATGAACTGACTTTGATAATTTTAGCTGCTATTTTGGGAGCTACAGCTTTTATTTTTATTTCACACGGCTATTCTATTGCCAAAGGTCATTTCGCGCGAACAGGAGTTATGGGATTTATTCAACTTCCAGCTTCAATTGTTTTAGGATTTTTTATTTTTAACGAAAGTTTAAATTTTAATGCATACTTTGGCAGTTTGTTAATTATTATTGCAGGAGCAAATGCAATTTATGGTTTAAAAAATGCTAATTAGAAGTTTTTCTAAACTTTCAGGTAATGTAATTGGAATTTTGTTAATGCTTTCAATGGTCTTAGCTGCATTGATTATGTCTGGACTTGTAAAATCATTAGATGAAGAAATAGATTTTAGGTTAATGTTGCTTGGTAGATTTGTTTTTTCACTTCCAATTTTATATTTATTTGGTTGGTATGTCAGGGGAAAAGACTTACTTAAAATTGAAGCTAAGAAAACTTTATTTGCAAGAGTTACAATTGGTTTAGTAGGAATATGTCTTTGGTTTTCTGCTCTACAAACTGCAAACTTTGGCCAAGTAACAGCATTAACGCAATCCTCTGCAGTTTTTGTTGCTTTATTTGCACCTATGTTTTTATCAGAGAAAATTGGAGTTTGGAGAATAAGTGCGATTACTGCTGGGTTAATCGGAATTTTACTTATTACAAATCCTTTTAGTGGTGCAATGACTTTAGGTGTTTACCTTGCTTTAGCGAGTGGCATTAATGGAGCTATTCTTTCAATCATATTAAGAAAATTAGGCAATTCTGACCAGCCAGTTTCAGTAGCCATTTGGCATAATACCATGGGCACTATAGTTTTTGGCTTGAGCATCTGTTTTGTAATGCCTGAATTACCAGTATTAACTGGAAACCTTATTTTAATATTAATAATTATTGGCATAGCTGGTTCATGCCTTCAATTATCATTTACTTACGCATTTAAATATGGTGAAGCAATTGTTCTTGCTCCAATTAGGTACTTATCTGTTCCTGGAGCAATTATTGCCGGCTTTATTATTTGGTATGAAATTCCAACTTATTTAGAGGTAATTGGTTCATTTATTACAATTTCTTCTTGTATAGTAATTGCTTGGAGAGAATTGATAAAGAAAAATTGATTTAAATTCATATAAGTTTTGTTCTAATGTATTAATGATGATTAAATATTTTTTATGTCCCAGCAAATCGTGCATAAATTTCTATTCTAGAGATTTATAAACTGACAGTTCCTGCCAGTATTGCTCTGCAAGTTTATTGGCATCACCAATCCTTAATGCTAGACCTCTAATTATTCCTACCAATACAGGGTCAGCTCCCTCTAATTTTTTATGAAGCGTTGAATGCTCTATTTCTCTTAATGTGCAATTTGTCTCTGCAATAACAGTAACTGTTCGTGGTTCTTCTATTATAGGGCCCACTTCACCAAACATTTCACCCTCTTTTAAAACTGCAAGATTTAAACCTAGTTTTGACTTTACTCGAACAGTTCCATTGTGAATGAGATAAATTTTATCAGCTGCATCATTTATACTATATATGATTTCACCAGCCTTATAGTTTTTGGTTTCAATACCAGACATAATAAATCCAATAATTATTTAATTAATTATAAAATAAACTATTTTTTCAAAAAACTATAAAATTATTTTATTTCTTAAATATTTTATAAAGGCCTCCCTTATATCTACCACTTTTATCTTCATCAGTAATAAATAAAATTGAACCATCATTCATTACTTCTAAATCTCTAACTCTACCATAAGACTTATTTAGTAACTTTCTTTCCAAGACTGGATGGCCATTTAAGATCTTTATTGCATGAATTTGTTTGAATTTTAGAGATCCAATAAGTAGATGGTCATTTAACTCAGGAAACATATTTCCATTATAAAAAGCCATTCCTGAAGGTGCAATTGATGGAACCCATATCCACTTTGGGTCCTTAAAACCTTTTTGGGTTAATTTACCAATTTTACCCCCCCCATATTCTTCTCCATGAGTTACTTTTGGCCAGCCATAGTTTTCTCCTCCTTCTAATAGATTTATTTCGTCACCTCCTTGAGGTCCATGCTCATGAGACCAAATTGTATTGTTTTCTTTATTAATAATAAGTCCCTGGGGGTTTCTGTGACCGATAGAGAAAACCTCATTTAACCATGTAGTATCGAACTGATTTTTTGTAATTTTTTTACCACTGAAATTTATTCTTACAACAGAGCCTTCATAATTTTTAATATCTTGAGAATTATTTCTATTCCCACGATCGCCCAAAGATAAAAAAATGTAGTCTTGAGAAATAGCAATTCTACATCCAAAGTGGATAGACTCATTTAATGGTCGCTTCGTAGAAAAAATAATTTCATCATCGACCAAAGCATTATTCTTTAAAATGGATTTATGAAGAACAGTGTTGCTAGAAAATATTCCTTCCGGTTTGCTGTAGCACATAAATACGTATATATTGTTATTTCTATTTTCAACAAAGACATCTAAAAGACCTCCCTGGCTCATATAAAGAACTTTAGGAATGTTTTTTATAGTTGTTGTTTTGCCAGTAACAATATTGATTGTTTTTAGTTTTCCCTCTTTTTCAGTAACTAAAACGTTCTCATTATCAATTTTAGATACTCCCCAAGGGTAAGATAAATTTGGTCCTACTTGAGATATATATGTTTTTGAGTATGCTTGATTAATATGAAACAGAAAAACGAAAAAAAGTATTATTAACTTAATAAACATTCCTACACCTTTATATTGTTATAAATTAATATAATAAAATGATTAATAAATACCCAACTTTATATAGCTTTCGCCGTTGCCCCTATGCCATGCGAGCCAGACTCGCAATACGTTTGTGTAAAATACAGTGTATAATTAGAGAAATCAGTTTAAAGGCAAAAAATAGTGAATTTCTTAGGGTGTCGCCGAAGGCAACAGTACCCGTTTTAGTTTTGCCAAATGGTGAAGTTTTAGAAGAAAGTCTGGATATTATATATTGGTCTTTGGAACAAAATGATCCTTACAAACTGAAAATTAACAATCAATTGGCAAATAAAACTGATAAACTAATTGAGTTAATTGATACTGAATTTAAGTTTCATCTAGACAGGTATAAATACTCATCGCGATACAATATTAAGAATTCACAAGTTCATAGAGATAAGGCAAGGGACATTTTAGTTCAAATCAATACCATGCTAGAAGGAAATAATTATCTTTGGGGTAATAATATATCTTTGTTAGATATTTCTATACTTCCTTTTGTTCGGCAATTTAGAATTGCTGATAAGGAATGGTTTGATGATAATCTAGGCTTAGAGAATGTAAATAATTGGCTAAATACATTTTTAAATTCAGACCTTCTAGCAAGCATTATGACAAAATATAAAGTTTGGGAAAAAGATGATCCCGTAACTTTGTTTTAATTATTTTTAATATTAATACTTCTTTCTCTGTAAAGAGTGTAAATCCCTGTTAAAATAATAATTACTGTACCTAGTATCATAGAGAGATCTGGAATTTCATTGTAGAAGATCATTCCATATATAATTGCAAATATTATTATTGAATATCTAAAAGGAACAACAAAGCTTACTTCCCCTATTCTCATGCACATCACATTAAAAAGTATTCCAATTATTAAAAAAAATGCTGTAGCAGATAGACCCCAGATAATTTCCTTTGATGGAACTATCCAATCTTGGAAAGGTAAAAAAAATAATCCTGTTAGAGTAACTGCAATAGCAGTAATAAAAGATACATAAGTCGACGGTATAGACGGATCTAATCTTTTAGTTGATATATCTCTAATAACTATAAAACCCACAGCTAATAATGCTAATAAAGAGTAATAATTAAAATTTTCAGAAGCTGGTTTTATAATTATTAAAACACCTATAAAACCTAAAAGTATAGCTGACCACCTTCTCAAACCAACCTTCTCCTTTAAAAATATTGCAGCAGCAAATGTTAAGGCTAATGGCAAGCATTGTAAAATAGCAGTTGCGGTTGCAAGCTCCATATTTATTAGGGCAGTTAGGAAAAAAACTGTACAACCAACGTCACCAAAAACTCGTAAGATTAGAAACTTAATTTGTGATCTTTTGATAGCAACTACTAATTCCTTTCTTATGTAAGTGAGTAAAAAAAGAAGGAAAACAGCAATTATACCTCTTAAAAAAATAATTTCTGATAGGGGTAAAATAAGTCCAATATATTTTATGACAGCATCTGTTGAAGCATATCCAAACATGCTTAAGGTCATGAACAAAGACCCATAAATATTTTTTGACATAATGTAAAATAATTAAAGACTTACATAATTAGTATATATTTTAGCAACCTATGAAATTTTTATTATTACATTCTTTTACTAAAATTTCAGCTTTGCTTATTTCCGAAGCGTTCATTTCTTTAATAAGACCATCTAATAATAATTTACTATTTTGATCATCATTATCTGATCCAATTTTTGCCCACATATAACTTTTTAAATAGTCTTTTTCTACTCCATTACCTAGTGCATACATTGTACTGATTAAACGAATAGAATTTAAATTTCCCTGTTCAGAAGACATTAAGAACCATTTAAAAGCTTCACTAAAGTTTTGAGAAGTGCCTTGTCCATTGTGATGCATTAGTCCAACATTATATTGTGCATTGGACAAACCACCCTCTGCAAGTGGGGTCCATATTTTTAATGCCTCTTTAAAATCTCCACTATTGTAGGATTTAAGACCACTTTCAAAATCTGCAAAGGTCAACTTGCTTAAAAAAAATAAAGGTAAAATAATTAGAGTAAAAATAGTTGTTTTTAAATGCATTATGACAAACTCCAAAATTTTATAATAAATATATAAAAGATTATACATTAATTAAATTAATAATTTCAATAAAAGCAAATAAAGACATTTATTATTAAAAATGTTAATTATTTAGTTATGCGCCCGTAGCTCAGCTGGATAGAGCACCAGACTTCGAATCTGGGTGTCGGGAGTTCGAATCTCTCCGGGCGCGCCATAAAATCAATGACTTAGCTTATAGTTAAAAAATTCAAATCAAAAATAGGTACCATATGTGTACCGCGTTACATTGATTTTCAGATATATACCCCCCACCCAATACCCCCCAACAGGGGTGCTTATAAAGGCGATGAAGTGGATATATTAAGTCTTTTTATCTTTCGAAAATATCTATATTTTATATGTTTGTTTGCATAGATTATAAGCAAGGTCCTCTGCAAGATCTTCTGCCTCATTAATTCGGAGGCGACCAGTTGTTACAAGATGAGCTAGATATGAACAATCGCATCGTCTAGAGAAGTCATGACGTGCCGGAATAGAGCAAAATGCTCGAGTATCATCATTAAATCCAACAGTATTATAAAAACCACAAGTTTCAGTTGTTGTTTCACGAAAACGCTTCATTCCTTCAAAACTATCAAAAAACCACCAAGGAGGACCTAGCTTCAAAGCAGGATATACACCAGCAAGAGGTGCTAACTCTCTGCTAT
>ENA-OSEY01001702-OSEY01001702.1-marine-metagenome-genome-assembly--contig:-NODE-1702-length-14878-cov-7.041889_pt1 | contig 14878 bp, 20 predicted proteins | sample MGYA00248465_ERZ534230 | MGnify/ENA primary metagenome ERZ534230 (study PRJEB26409, sample SAMN06344110) | marine metagenome | isolation source: Sea water from surface | place: Atlantic Ocean:Southern...
TTTATGGAAAATCAAAAAAAATATTTAAGAAATTATTAAAAGAACTATAATAGAAATATTAAATGAATGGAGTTATATTATGGCTAATACTTTTCATCTAGCAGTTCCCGCTGGGGATATTCCTACAGCATTAAAATTTTATAAAGATATATTAGGGTGTAAAACTGGAAATCAAGAAGAAGGTCATTGGATTGATGTTGATTTTTGGGGAAATGAACTAACTCTTCATCAAACTGAAACTAGACAGAATAGAGAAAGACATCATGTTGATATGGGAGAAGTTTGTGTTCCACATTTTGGAGTACATCTTGATGAAGACATTTTTCAAAATGTTAAAAAAAGAATTGAAGCCAGTGATATTGATTATTTAGATAAACCATATAGAAGATTTAAAGGCACTGAATTTGAACAAGAAACTTTCTTTGTTGAAGATCCAAATGGTAATGTTTTGGAAATTAAAACTATGACAAATCCAGAGGTTCTTTTCAAAGTAACTAATTAAATTGATGATATAATTTTGATACCTGATTTAACATTAAGTGCATTAGAAAATGGATTTGGTCATTTTGGAGTTGCATCTAATAATAATAAAACCCGTCATGTTGACACACTGGGCGTAAATGTTGATAGTAAAAATTCAACATTAACTTGTTATGTTAGGAATGATGAAACTAAAGAAGTTTTAGAATTTCTTAATGAGTCTGGAAGGATAAGTTTTTTTGTAGGAATGATAACTCATGAGGCTTACAATTTCAAAGGCCAATTTGTAGAAGTAATCAATTTGTCAAGAGATGACTTAGAAGCCTCAAATATTTACAGAAATAAAATTATAGATACAATTACAAGCATAGGGATGTCTAAAGAAGGAGCTTTATCTAAATACGGAATAATACCAGATATAGGTATAAAATTTAAAGTTGATAAAGTTTTTGTACAAACTCCAGGTCCCGATGCTGGAAAAGAAATTGGAGAATAGATTAAAACTATGATAAAGGAAAAACATTTACCTTCACTTCAAGGCATGTTCCCAAGTTGGATAACGAGTTGTTCAAAAGATGGAGAACCAAATACAACAGTTATCTCTCAAATATGGTATGTAGATGAAAAACATGTTGCACTATCATTTCAATTTTTCAATAAAACAAAAAGAAATATATCTGAAAACCCTTACGCATATGCAACAATTTCAGACCCATCAACTTTAAAACAATATAATTTAGAACTGAAATTTGATCATGCTGAAACTGAAGGTGATTTATTTGAGGAAATGGATATGAAATTACAAGCAATTGCTTCTATGACTGGGATGACTGGTATTTTTAAGTTGCAAGCAGCTGATGTTTATGAAGTTCTTTCAATTACAGATTAATATCATTTTAAAAAAAATGGCTCTAAATCTCTTTTAAATAAATAATTTAAAATGAATAAGCAAAATCATTCTGAAATAGAAACCAAAAAAATTATGAATCTTTTGGAAAGAAGAACTAAAGAAGTTGAGATAATTAAACAAATCTCAGGCCAAATAAATAAATCACTAAATCTTTCTGTTATAGCTTCAACCATGCTCTCTTTAATGGATGAATATTTTGGTTTTAAGCACTCCATGATACTTCTAGTTTCCGAGGATAAAAAATGTCTTAATGTATTAGAGACGTATGGTTACGAAAATAAAGGTATAGGTGCTAAGGTCAATTTTGGTATTGGCGTAATTGGTATTGTTGCTCAAAAGAAAAAATTAATGAGAATGGCAAATTTAGGTATGCAGAGAAGTTATATGCAAGCTATTCGAAAGCAGGTTAGTGTTTCAGATAATAAAAAATTGCAAGATGAAGTTGAGTTACCCGGCCTTAAAAATGCTGAAAGTCAAGTAGCTATCCCAATGCTTATAGATGATGAGTTAGTGGGAGTATTTTCAGTTGAAAGTGTAAAGTTAAATATATTTGATAAAGATGATGAGATTTTGATTGGTATTTTAGCAAATCAAGCAGCTAACGCATTACAAAATGCTAGGCTCTACCAATTAGAACAAAAAAGATTGAATGAATTGAATAATGCTCACCTTCAGCTAGAAAATTTAAATTTAAATCTTGAAAAAAAAGTTGAAGAGAGAACTTCTGAATTGCAAGAACTTTCACAGAAGTTGGCTAAGTATTTTTCTCCTCAAGTGTATGAGTCTATTTTTTCTGGTAAACTAGATGTTAAGGTTCAAACCAAGAGAAAGCACTTAACTGTTTTTTTCTCTGATTTACAGGGTTTTACTGAACTTACAGAAAGATTAGAACCTGAAGTGTTAACCGAGTTATTAACACAATATTTAACAGAAATGTCTAACATAGCCATAAAATGGGGTGGAACAATAGATAAATTTATTGGAGATGCAATTTTAGTATTTTTTGGCGACCCAAAAACAAAAGGAAAAGAAGAAGATGCCGTATCCTGTGTATCTATGGCAATTGAAATGCTAGAAAAATTAAATAGCTTAAGAAGCACTTGGAGAAAAAAAGGATTGGCAAAACCACTAAATGCTAGAATTGGTATACACACAGGCGTATGTACAGTTGGTAATTTTGGTTCAGAAGATAGACTAGATTATACAATTATAGGTAATGGAGTGAATCTGGCATCTCGACTTGAAACGAGTTCAGAAGTAAATAAAATTCTGTTGTCTGAGGATACGTATCTTCTTGTAAGAAATAAAATTGCTTGTAAGAAAAAAAAATCAATAAATGTTAAGGGGATCTCTTATCCAGTTCAAACTTATGAAGTATCTGGATTTTTGGATTTAAATAAAAATTTATTTGAAAAAAATATACCAGGCTTATCTTTGTCTTTAGATAAGACAGAAATTGAAGATAATGAGTCTGCTATTAAATTATTGTCGGATGTACTTAAAAAACTAAAATCTAGTAATAATAAATAATCAGTTACTCTAAATAATATTAGTTAAATTTATTTATATTTTATTTAGATCAATTATTATAAATTATGACATTTCTAAAATATATTATCCGTTATCCTATAAAAGGTCTTAACGGGGAATTCATGAATACAGCAAACCTTCATCCAGGTTCAACAATCTCAGGTGATAGGAAATATGCTTTTGCAAAATTTGAAAATGACATTTGTGAAAAATCTTTAATTTATATGAAAAAAACAAATTTTCTTGCGCTAGTTAAAGAAGAAAAACTCTCTTTATTAGAGCCTCAGATCAATTTAAAAACTAATTTTTTAAAATTGATTTACAAAGATAAAGAAATTTTCAATGGTTTTTTAAATAATAATAATGATATTAAAAAATTAAATTTATGCTTAGCAAATTTTCTTAACATTAATTTAAAGAAAAAACCGAGATTAGTTACAGATAAATCTGATGTTAAAAACGATAACAAACATTCTTTTTCGGATATACCCGACAAAGCTTTATCATTTATAAATTTAAATAGTGTAAATGATTTTGAAGTAAAGATTAAAAAGGAAGTTAACTACTCTAGATTTAGAGGTAATTTAATCCTTTCAGGAATAAAAGCTTGGGAAGAATTTAATTGGTTAGGCAAGATTATTAGTATTGGAGATGTTAAATTTGAGATATTTAGAAAAACAAAAAGGTGTGCTGCTACTAATGTGAATCCCAAAACTGGTTTAAGGGATTTGAATATACCCAATCAACTTCAAAAAATTTATGGTCATTATGATCTAGGTGTATATGGAAGAGTTTTGAACAAGGGTACTATAAAAATAAATGATGAGGTTAAATTTTAATTTAGACATAAGAGGGATTTATGTATGCAGTTAATGTAACAATTAAAGTACAAAATGAATTAGCAAAAAAGGCAATTATTCTTGCTTTAAAAGATTGGAGTAATGATTTATTTCAAAATAATGGACTAATGTTAAGATGTTTTGTAGATAGAACAGAAAATCAAGTAGAAATATTTCATGTTTTTCGAACAAAGAAAGAAATGGAGGAAGTTAGAACAACTAAATCAAATAAATTTTGGGATCAAATAAAAGAAATGGGTGGTCAAGTTACTAGATTTGAAGGAGATTGTGAACTTGAAGTTTCAAGAGGGTTGCAGGATTTAGATTTAAAATTTAAATAAATGATAAAATTCATTCTTTTTATTTTTTTTCTTTTTTATAGCTTTAATTCTTATGGATACGAAAAAATTCATGTTGCCGTTGCATCAAATTTTATAGAACCATTAAATTTAATAAAAAAAGAATTTTTAAAAAACAATAAAACATCTTTTAAAATATCTACGGGATCAACAGCTAAACTTTTTGCTCAAATTTTAAATAAAGCACCAATTGATATATTTTTATCTGCAGATCGGTTAACAATTCAAAAGATACCAGATAATAAAAAAATTAAAGTTTCTAAATTCACTTACGCTATTGGAAGTCTTATAATTTTTTCCAAAACAAAAATAGATAACCAAATTAAATTTGAAAATATACTTTTAAAAAGATTATCAAATAAAATTGTTATAGCTAATCCTAAATTTTCACCATATGGCCGTGCTTCTAAGCAGGTTTTAGAAAGTTTAGGTATTTTGTCTCTATTTGAAAATAAGATAATTCTTGCTTCAAATATTAACCAAGTTTCATCATTTATTTATTCAGGTAATGTTGATTTAGGTATCATTTCTAATTCAGATAAGCTTAAACTTAAAAAATATGAATTGGGATATTTTAAAGAAATACCGCAAAATCTTTATTCACCAATTAAACAAGATGTTATTCTTTTAGAAAATGCAAAAAATAATAATAAGGCAAAGTTATTTTTTAATTTTTTAAAATCTAAAGATACTAAAAAAATTATCAGATCATTTGGTTATAGAATTACAAATTAAGAAGTTTTTGTAGTTTTAATTTTATGGATTTATCACTTTCTCCCCAGGCTATTGTTCCAGCAAAATTTCCATTTTTATTAATCATAAATACTGTGGTTGTGTGATTAATTGTATAGTCATCTCCTTCAGAAACTTTTTCCCAATAAATATTCCAATTTTTAGCAAATTTATTTATTTCATTTAATTCACCAGTTAAACCAATCACAGATGAATTAAAGTTTTGTAGATAATCGTTTAAATTATTGATAGTATCTCTTTCTGGGTCTAAAGTTACAAATAAAACTCTATAATTTTTTTTATTTTTCTCTAGCAATTCAATATTATTTAACAAATTAGACAGAGTTGTAGGGCAAACTTCAGGACAATGAGTAAATCCAAAAAAAAGCAAAGTAGGTGTATCTTTAAAATCTTTGATATTAACTATTTTTCCAAGATGTGAAAAGAGATTCACTTCTTTTAAAGTTGATTTTAATGATAAAGTTGAAGCTGACTTAAAATAATTTACCACAACAGAATAAATAGGTATTAAAATTAATAGACCAATTAAAGTAAATGGAATTATTAGTTGTCTTTTTATGTTCATTGTTAAATCATTATTCAATGTTTTACTAAAATAATTAGATGCTAAGTTATGTCAATTTATAAATTGAAACATAATTATTAGATTGAAAAAGACGTATTTTTAAAAGCCACAAAAAGATAAAACATTTTGAAGTAGCTGATTATTTTTGGCAACAATAGGTAGCGATATAATTATTGATATTATTAGGAAAATAAAAAAAGAAAGTTTTAATTTATTTATTATTGTAATAAACATGCTATATTATAGCACTTTATCTAGATTTATAAAATTATAAAGTAAATGATATTATAAGTGAAAAAATATGAAATATGATTCGAAAATTAGATTTGAGGATAATTTTGAAGGAAACTACTTTGGATCAGGTGATTTAACTTTAAGTGGAACTTTTAAAGGAACAATAAAAATTGATAAACTTATTGTTAATGAAAATGCATCCTTTATTGGGAATATTACGGCTCAAGAAATTATCGTAGAAGGACAAATTAAAGCTGATATATCTGCTGAAAAATTACATGTCATGTCGACTGGGAAAGTTGAAGGTGACTTGCTTTATAGAACCTTAAAGATAGATGAAGGTGGGTATTTAAATTCATCAAAAGTTATAAAGATGTCTGATCAAAAGACTTTAAAAAGTAAAGTTTTAAAAAGTTAAATGGAAATTAATTTTGAAAATTTCATTAAATTTAATATTCAAGTAGGAACAATTGTTGATGTTAAAGAAAATAAAAAAGCAAGAAAGCCAGCTTATGTAATAGATATAGATTTTGGAGAAAAAGATGGAATAAAAAAATCATCTGCTCAAATTACAAACTATTCAAAAAATGAATTATTAAATAGAAAAATTATAGCTGTAACTAATTTCCCACAAAAAAATATTGCTGGCGTTTTATCTGAAGTCTTAATTTTAGGGGCAATTACAGATAAAGAAGTCAAATTGCTTGGAGTTAATCCAAATGTTGAAAATGGCACAAAAATAGGATGAATGCCAAACTCTCTCCTATTAATGAGTTAAATGGAATTATACCTAGTTTACATACACCATTTAAAAATAATAAATCTATAGATTATAAAAGTCTTGAAAAGTTAGTCTTGCATACGATAGACAAGAATTGTGCTGGTATGCTTTTGACAGCTGTTGCGGGTGAAACTCAAAATTTAACATTTAATGAAAAAGCAGAAATGATGGAATTTGTATTAGATATTAATAGAAATATAATTCCAATTATTTTTGGATGCAGTTCACCAAAAATAGAAGAAATTTATTCTTTAGTTGATCTTGCTAGACAAAAAAAAATTAAATGGGTTTTAATTCAAGCTCCATTAAATTTAGATGAAGGTAATTTGATTGCCTTTTACAAAAAAATAAATGAAATTGGACCATCTCATTTGATGATACAAGATTTGTCTTGGGATGGATATGGTCTTTCAGATGCAATAATTCAAAATCTTATGAATGAGGTTTCAAATTTTAAATCCTTAAAAGTAGAAGTTGTAAACTCAGGAAAAAAATATTCAAATATTATAAATTTAACAAAAAATAAATTACATCTTACTGGAGGATGGGCTGCAACTGGTTTTATAGAGGCTATGAGAAGAGGCGTTCATGGATTTATACCGTCCACCATGGAAACAATTTATAATTCTGTTTATAATTTGATGATAAATAACGAAGAAAAAGAGGCAAGAAAACTTTTTTATAGAATTTTACCAGCTATTTCTTTTGCGCATCAGCATATAGACATATCAATTAAGTTTTATAAAATGTTAAGAGTTGCTGAAGAAATATTTTCTACAGATGTATGTAGAGGTAATATTCAAGAATTTGATGAAGCTCAAAGATATGAAGCAGAATTTCATATTGATAATATTTTAAATTTACAAAAAGAGTTATTAAACAAAAATAATAAATAGTCGTAATCTAAGATATAACGATATCCTCCAAAAAAAATTATAGTGGACACTAAATGTGTCCACTAGTTTTATAAAAAACTTTTTAAGTTTTCAAAACTCATATAATATTTAGATAATATGGATGATATAAAAATTTCAAAAAATTATTCATTACCAAAAGAAATGAAAGCTTGGGTTTTAAAAAGTCCAAATGAGTTGGAATTAAAAACTAAAGCAATACCCACTCCTAGCTACTCAGAAGTTTTGGTAAAAATAGATGCAGTTGCTATATGTGCTACAGATTTGGATGTTATAAGTTATGGTCCTCCAGCATTGATCGAAGGAGAGAAGCCCTTTAATAAAGAGTTTACTCCAGGTCATGAATATATGGGTACAGTTGTTAAACTTGGTCCTTCAGTTGACGAGTTTCAAATAGGAGATAGGGTTACAGTAGAAATACATTCAGGATGTGGACAATGTAAAAGATGTAGAATGGGGATGTATACATCATGTCATAATTATGGACTGAATTATGGAAAAAAGAATAAAGGTCATAGAGCAAATGGTTTCACTTCTGATGGTGGATTTAAACAATATGCAATTAATCATATCAATACGCTAATCAAAGTACCTGATGATATGACAGATGAAGAAGCTACACTCGTTGTAACAGCAGGTACAACAATGTATGGTTTAACTGAATTAGGTGGTTTAGTAGCAGGTGAAAGTCTAGTTGTAATTGGCCCTGGTCCTATTGGTTTGTTAGGAGTGGCGGTAGCAAAAGCTCTTGGTGCAGATCCAGTTATATTAATTGGTACAAGAAACGATAGACTTGAAATAGGAAAAAAACTTGGAGCTGATTTTGTTTTAAATGTAAAAGAAGAAAATGACATTGTTAATTCGGTTAAATCTTTGGTTGGAGATTTAGGTGCAGATTATGTTGTTGAATGTGCTGGAACAGAAAAAGCTTTAGATGATGCAATAATGATGACTAATAGAGGCGGAAAAATTTGTTTGGCAGCTTTCCCCCATGATCCAATAAAAGTTAATATTCCTCACATGGTAATAAATAATATTTATATGTATGGCATAAGAGGTGAAGGTAAAAGTGCAACGCATAGAGCAATGGCTTTTATGAAACAAAAAAGATTTAATGCTAAACTTGTTCACACGCACACATTTAAAATGAATGAATTGCCAACTGCTTTAAAATATGCAAAGGAAAGAATTGATGGTGCAATTAAAGTAGTTATAAAACCATGGGAATAAGATGTCTATAACCACAAATTTTTATCTTGCCTACATCACAACTAAAAATGAAGAGGAGGCTCTTACTCTAGCAAATTCTGCTGTAGAAAAAAATCTTGCAGCTTGTGGTAATATTTTTCCCAAAATAAAATCTGTTTATAAATGGGATAAAAAACTTCAAAATGATAATGAAACTCTTTTAATTTTAAAAACTAATTCAAGTAAATATCCTTTACTTAAGAAACTAATTAAAGAAAAACATTCTTATGAAGTTCCATGTATTTTAAAAATACCCATTATTGATGGAAATAAAGAATACTTGAAATGGATTGACGATAGCTTGATTTAATTTGTTTGAACTACTTTTCCAATATAGGGTAAATTTCTATTATTTTGTGCATAATCAATTCCATAGCCAACCACAAACTCATCTGGTATATCAAAACCTACCCAGTTGACATTTATATCCGTTTCTCGTCTTGATGATTTATTTAAAAGGCAACAAACTTCTAAGGATTTTGGCTCTCTTTCATTTAACATTTTAATTACCTGATTAAGAGTATGGCCAGTATCTATAATATCTTCCACAAGGAGAACATCGGTATTTTTAATGTCTGTGTTTAAATCACTTAGTATACGAACGTTATGAGAACTTACCATAGAATTTCCATAGCTTGAAACTGTCATAAAATCTATTTCTACTGGCACATTAATTTCTCTTGCTAAGTCAGCAATAAAAACAAAAGATCCTCGTAAAAGTCCAACTACTAAAAGTTTAGTTGTTGTTGTATAAAATTTATTTATTTCACTACTAAGTTCTTTTATTCTATTTTTTATTTTTAATTCATCAATTAAAACTTGGACATCATAATTTTCAGTCATAATATGAAATATTAAATAATAATATGCTTAACTTTAAAAGTTTTTTTTGGAGGTTCATTTGATTATTTTGATTATAGGAATGATTTTAGGGTTTATGATTTTTTTTCCTATTGTTGTAGCCCCTAGTGTTTTTAAAAATTTTAATGAAAAACAATCTAGTGTTTTTTTAAGGTCTTTTTTCCCTAAATATTATTTGTTTGGTATAATAATTACTTTAATTGGGATATTTGTTTCAGCATTTGAAAAAGATTTTATAATTGTTTTTAGTTTCAGTTTGATTTTTTTTGGCTTTGTGTTTTCAAGACAATATCTAACCCCACTCATTAACAAAGCAAAGGATGAGATAACAAAATCTGATGATTTATCAAAAGTTAAATTTGAAAGACTTCACAAATTTTCAGTAATAATCAATATTTTACAAATATTTGTTTGTATTATAATTTTATTTTATAAAATAATAAATTGATTTAAATATGATTAAAAAACATCAACCTCTTAGAAAATTTCCTGACTACAAATCAAGTATCTCCAGATCACCAAACAAGGAGCCTTTATGGATAAATTCTTCTAGTTCAGAAATGTCAGGACCACTTTTTAATGAAAAAATTATAAATAAAAATGACAATGATCTTACATTAAATTTTTCTAAAACTGGAGAAAAACCTTTAGGACAAGAAATATTTGTACATGGATTTGTCAAAGATGAAAATGGAAATAATTTAAAAAATGTTTTGATTGAAATTTGGCAAGCAAATGCAGGAGGAAAATATAGACATCAAAATGATCCTAGTAATATAAAGTTAGATGAGAACTTTGGAGGTTGTGGAAGATTTATAACTTCTTCAGACGGATATTATATATTTAAAACGATTGAACCTGGTGCTTATCCTTATCCAAATAGAGGTACTGAATGGAGACCAAGACATATTCATTTTTCTTTGTTTGGATCAATGTTTCTCCAAAGACTAATTACTCAAATGTATTTTGAAGGTGATCCATTAATCAAATCCTGTCCCATGGTTAATTCTATACCTGATATTAATGCTAGAAAATTACTTATTGGAAGATTAGACCTTTCAAAAACTGAAAATGAAAAAATTCTTGGTTATAGATTTGATATAATCTTAAGAGGTAAAGAACAAACTTTCTTTGAAAACAAAAGAGAAGGCTTGTAAGATTATGAATGAACCTAAAAAGTTGATAGATACACCTTCTCAAACTGCTGGTCCATTCCTACATATTGGCTGTGCTCCAAGAATAACAGGGATTAATATTTTTAAGAGTGAATTGGGTCTGACACCTTTCCAAGACATTTCCGATAATGAAGCCATAAATATCAAAGGAAAAATATATGATGGGAATGGCGAACCAATAATAGATGCAATGATAGAAACATGGCAATGTGACGCAAATGGAAACTATTCAAGTAATCAAGGATTTGCAAGAATAGTTACAGACTTTAAAACTGGAGAGTATCAACTAAAAACTATCCGGCCAGGAAATGAAATTAATACAGATGGATCTCTTTCTGCTTCTTATATTACATTTTGGATTGTGGCAAGAGGAATGAACAGGCCATTAATTACTCGCATGTATTTTCTGGAAAATGATTTAAAAAATGATTTAATGTTAAATAATATAAAAATTGAAGATAGATTAAACACTTTGATTCCTTACACAGAAGATAATAAAAATTTTATTTTTAATATTTATCTTCAAGGAAAAAAAGAGACGATTTTTTTTGAGTTTTAAGTTATTATTAATTATGCCTAGGTCAAACTTAATTATTCGACACTACCAATCCTACATAAAGGAAACATTGGAAGAAAATGAAAGGACAAAAGATAATAAGCCAATGGGCCTTTTCGCATATTTTCTTTTTTTCTGTTATGTGGTTTTTTGGGGATATGTTTTTTGGATGCCCCCTTTAGGATAGACGAAAAATAATTATGCAAAGAAATGACAATTCAATAATTTGGAACCCAGGAGAATTAATTTATGAAATTGGAAATATTCCTGAGGAAGCTTATTTGATATTGGAAGGTTATGTAATTATAGAAACAAAAGATAAATTTCAGTTAAATAGATTAGGAGTAGGCGAAGTTTTTGGAGAAACTTCTTTGCTTTTAGGAACTAAGAGAACAGTTACAGCTAAAGCTTGTTCCCAAAAAGTTGTCGCAAACATTATTCCAAAAGATTATTTTGTAAAATTAAAGAAAAATGATGTTGTTTTAAATGCTTTGATTAGAAAAACTCAGGTTCGTTTAATGGACGCTAATAGTAAAATTAATCAACTTGCTAACGAAGTTTCCGAGTTATTATCATCTTTAAAGGGAGACTCTAAAGTTGATGGAGAATTATCAAGCAGAATAACAAATCTAAGAAAAAAAATATCTCAAATAAATGATATAGCTAGTGATTAGCTTAGGAAAATAAGAAGCCTTTGTAGTTATTATTTTTTATATTTTCACAAATTTTTGTGTAAGTCGGAAGTCCTCCTGCGTAAGGCATAAATACTCTTGGTTTGTTAGGGATATTAGCGCCTAAATACCAAGAATGTTTAACAGTAGGAAGTAATGTTTTATCTGCTGCTTCTTTAACTTGCTTACCCCATTCGACTGAATCTTTTTCTGAAGTTGTGATTTTTTTAAAATCATTTTTAATCATAAATGAGATACAATTTGTAATCCATTCAACATGTTGTTCAATTGCTGTAGGCATATTCGTTAGTACCGAAGGGCTACCAGGTCCTGTGATAGTAAACATATTAGGAAAACCTGCGATTTGTAAACCAAGGTAAGTTTTTGGGCCTTCATTCCAATAATCTTTTAAATTCAAGCTATTTTCTCCAGTTATATTTAAATTTATAAGAGTGCCGGTCATTGCGTCATAACCTGTTGCGAAAACAATTGTATCTAGTTTAAAATAATTTCTTTCAGTTTTAATTCCAGTTTTATCAATTTCAATTATAGGATCTTTTTTAATATCTACTAAATGAACATTGTCCCTATTATAAGTTTCAAAATAATTTGTGTCTATTGGAGGTCTTTTGCACCCATATGGATGATCAAAATTTGTTAATATTTTTGCAAACTCTTTATTTTTAACAACTTGACTAATTTTTTTCTTTAAAAAATTTGATGCAGAGTCATTAGCTTTTTTGTTTGTAATTATATCTTTAAAAACACCTCTAAATTGCAGCCCCCCTTTTTCCCAGAATTCTTCATATTTTTGTTCTCTTTCTTTTTCATCAACATCAAAAGTAAGTTTTTCACTAATCCGAAAAGCATGACCATTAGGTGTTTCTTTTACAAGTGATTTAAGTTCATTATAATTATTTTTAACATACTCTTTGAAATCTTTGGTCAGAGTATTATTTCTGGCTGGCACACTAAAATTTGGTGTTCTTTGGAAAACTGTAAGATGTTTTGCTTTTTCTGCAATTACAGGTGCGGCCTGTATACCAGTTGACCCAGTCCCAATTTGACCTACTTTTTTACCAGAAAAATCAACGTCATTTTTAGGCCAATTTCCTGTATGGTAATATTCACCCTCAAATTTATTTAAACCTTTTATATTAGGTATATTTGTTGTTGAAATACATCCAACTGCTGTTATTAAAAATTTAGTTTTAAATGTTTCGTCATTTTTTGTTTTTAAAATCCACAAATTATTTTTTTCATCATATGTTGCTGAAATAACCTGAGTATTCAGCTGTATGTCTTTATTCAATGAATATTTATTAGAAACATAATTTAAGTAATTGCGAATCTCTGCATGACCTGGATAACGTTCGCTCCATTCCCATTCTTGAAATATTTCTTCAGAAAAAAAATAGGTATAAGCGTGGCTTTCAGTATCACATCTAGCACCTGGGTATCTGTTCCAGTACCATGTTCCACCTATGCCAGAACCTTTTTCTAATACTCTACAGTTTAGTTTCAATTTATCTCTCAACTTATAAAGTTGATATAAACCTGAAAAGCCTGCTCCAATTATAATTGCATCATAAGAAATTTTAGACATTTTACTACTGTACCTTTATATAAGGTAGTGTATAAGAATAGATATCGTCAATAATTTAATAACAAAAATATAATTGTATGGATCCAATATCTCAAGGTACTTTTGGTGGAGTATTCTCACAGTTTTTTTCATCTAAAAAAAAATTAACTGTTGCGACAGTCATTGGAATTATAAGTGGGTTAGCTCCAGATCTTGATGTATTTATTAAATCTTCTTATGATCCATTGCTAAGCTTAGAATATCACAGACAATTCACTCATTCTTTTATATTTATACCTTTTGGAGCACTAATTGTTACTTTATTTACTTATAATTTTGTTAAAAAATATGTAACTTTTTTTGAAAACTACATTTTTGCTTTTGTTGGATATTCTACTCATGCTTTACTAGATGCATGCACGAGTTATGGAACTCAGTTATTTTGGCCATTTTCAGATTATCGATTTGCTTGGAATAGTATTTCAATAATTGATCCTCTTTTGACTGTACCGATATTAATCTTAATGATTTTAGCTGTTATTTTGAAAAAAAAGTTCTTAAATATAATCGGCTTTATTTGGATTTTTTTGTATTTGGGATTTGGGTTTTTTCAAAGTTCAGTAGCCTTAAAAGAAGCAAAAAATCTTGCTAAATACAGAAATCACGACTTTAAAAAAATTACTGTTAAACCGAGTTTGGGAAATCTTTTTTTGTGGAAAATAGTATATTTATATGAGGGTAAATATTATGTAGATTCTGTAAATCTGATTGGAAAGACAAAGTTTTGCTTTGGAGAAACTATTGAAAAATTTGATACTAATATTCATTATAAAAATTTAAATAAAGATAGTAAGCAATTCAATGATATTTTAAGGTTTAGCTGGTTTTCACAAGAGTACCTTGCGTATGACAAAGACAAAGATTTAATAATTGATGTAAGATATTCTGCAATTCCTAATGAGGCTGAAGGTCTATGGGGAATAAAAATTAATTCAGATCCAAATTATAAAGACCATGTAAAATGGGTAGTTAATAGGGGAAACTTTTTTGAGAAAGGACCAAAATTCAAAGCAATGTTATTTGGTGATTTTTGTAATAAAGAAATTTAGTGTAATAAGGAAAAATCTGGATCATTAAAGAAAGTTGCAAAAAATTTTTTTACATTATTAACTTCTCTCGAAGAAAGATTACCAAATTTCAAGTTATTAAAAAATTTTTCTTCAACTTCTTTTTCATCTAGGGGAAATAATTTTCCTCCTCGTAAACCAGGTTGGGTCTCTTGAATAACTTGAGAATTTTTAAGAATAATATTAATTTCACCACTATAATTTTTTGGATACTCATTTTGTGGGTCAATTTCATAAGAAATTTTTGAACAAATATTTAAAATTTCACGATTTTTTATTTGCTCTTCTGT
>ENA-OSEY01001703-OSEY01001703.1-marine-metagenome-genome-assembly--contig:-NODE-1703-length-14874-cov-4.058255_pt1 | contig 14874 bp, 22 predicted proteins | sample MGYA00248465_ERZ534230 | MGnify/ENA primary metagenome ERZ534230 (study PRJEB26409, sample SAMN06344110) | marine metagenome | isolation source: Sea water from surface | place: Atlantic Ocean:Southern...
GGTGCGGCGGGCCATCGCTACGCCGACTTCGATAACGGTGGTGCCCAACTCGGTGTCGACATCCCCTTAAGCGACACCACCCGGATCGGCCTGTTCGGCACCTATGCGGTGATGAACGGCCGTGATGGTGGTCGCGGCAGCTTGGATGCAGATGGCTGGGGTGGTGGTGCCTATGCCGAGTACTGGAGCAAATCTCTCGTGCTCCGCGGCATGATCAGCGCCGGTGGCTACGACGGTGAACACCGCCGCTCCACCCATGGCAAAACCGCCAAAGGCAACCGCAGCGGCAATTCCTGGACCGGCGTCGTCAGCGTGGCGGCCCCCTGGAAAGCGGCGACTGGTTGATCGAGCCGCAGGCCCAGATCAGCTACAACAACACCAGCCTCGACAAGTTCAACGAGCACGGTGCCGACAGCAAGGATCGGCTCAAATACCACGCCATGGAAGTGGATCAGGTGGGCAGTGAGATTTCACTCAATTTCGCTCGTCCGATCCGGGATGGCGAACGCTCGCTCTTCCTTCCGTCGTTGCGCCTGGGCTGGGCCGCCGACTGGGGCAACAGCGGTAGCAGCCAGAGGGTGAGCACTATCGACTCCGGCGAGACCTACCGCTTCGGCATCAACGGCGATGCCGACCACGGCGCCCTGATCGAGTTAGGCCTCGACTACACCAGCTTCAACTTCAACGACACCTCCATGGGCGTCTACGCCCGCACCGGTGTAGTGATCTGGGGCGAGCGGGGCACCTCCTGGCAGGTGCAGGGCGGTCTCAGCTTCCGCTTCTGAGCTCGCCGCAACAGAGCGCAAAGGCAGCGCTGGGATTGTCGGCCTTGGTAATCGGCCGGCTGATTACCAGCTGACTGGCCCCCGCGGCAATCGCCTCAGCCGGCCCCATCACCCGGGCTTGATCACCCACGGCAGCGCCATTGGGACGAATGCCTGGCGTCACCAAGGCAAACGGTTCAGGGTGCTGCGCCCGCAATGCCGCGGCCTCCAAGGGGGAACACACACAACCACCAGTGCCGGCAGTCGCCGACAGCTGCGCCAACGCCGGCACCCGTTCGGCGATGCCCTGGGTGATGGCGAGTTCCCGTTGCAGCCGTTGCTCCTCCCAGCTGGTGAGCACCGTCACCGCCAGCAAGCTGGAGGCGGGTCGGCCAGCCACTTGGGCCCCTTCCTCTGCCGCGGCCTGGGCTGCCTTGAGCGCTTCGCTGCCGGCGCAGGCATGCACCGTGATCAGTTCGGCCCCCAGCGCCGCCGCCCGCCGGCAGGCACCGGCCATCGTGGCCGGGATGTCGTGGAATTTGAGGTCAAGAAACACGCGCAGCCCCTGCTCGCGCAGCTGGGCCACCACTTCTGGCCCCGCCTGCACGAACAGCTCCAGACCCACCTTCACCCAGCGCAGCCCGTCCACGTGGGCAGCAAAGCGCAGCGCCTGATCCGGCGCCATGCCATCGAGGGCCACGATGATCCGATCGGCGGGGTCAGCGGAGAGCGTCGGAGCCAAGGCAAGCGATTGATCCGGAGACCATCCTGTCGCCTCGGCCAGCGCATCTCAACAGATGTTCAGGCTGAGGGCGAAAGCCTGATACCAGTTGCTTGCTCAATGAAGCTCAGATAGTCGCGCTGCGATTCAGGCTTTCGCATGAATTCGATGCCACCACCAGCGAGACCGGCAGTTAACGCCCCAAAGAGATGAAAAACACGACAGGCCTTGATGTGCTCATGATTCAAAGGCCTGATGGCTTGATAAGCCTGAAGAACCCCATCCATGATCTGTTCCCACAAATGAGATGACATCCCCCATCCAATCTGGGGAATAAAAACCAGATAATCATTCATTGTGTGGGCAAGATCAACAGCGGGGTTAGAAATACAAAAAGACCAATCCAGAACCCCGGACAAAGAACCATTTTTAAACATCAGATTACCGCCGTGATAGTCACCATGAATCACAGCAAGATTCTCAGCATCAAGGGGTAAATGATCCCGCAGCCAAGCCATCAGATCAGCAGCCCAGGGGGTCTTCTCTTCAAAAAAACCCAATGCCTTTTGACGAACAAAAGAGTCCAAAAATCGCTCATCCGGAACACCAGCCCGTCTGAACGACTCAACAATGGGCCTCACATCCAGCTCATGAATGGTGGCCATCGACTCACCCACGGCCTTGGCATGAAGCTCAGGAGCCAACCCAAACACCGTTTGACCGGGCACCAGCTCCATCACCGCAAAAATACCTCCCAAGACTGATTTGTCTGCACAAACGTGATGAATCATGGGGGCATTGAGGCCCTGCTGATTCAGGATCTGATGCACAACCTGATGATGCAAAAGCTCCGCCACCTCACGGGCTGGACGCAGAATGCGAAGAACCCTTGGCTCTTGGTCAATCAGCTTGTAGCGATACAGCCGGGCATCAGCACCACCGGTCAGCCGCGAGGGTTCAACCTCATAGTTGACACGGTCTGACGATTCCGATTGCAGATAGGCCAAAAAATCGGCCGTGATTTGCTGATCGGATCTGAATTCAGGTTCAAGGACTTGCGCTGGCATTGTTCTTCGCTCGGATGAACGCACCATCGCGCCAGTTCTCTCTTGGCGGATCCCCCAAAAGGGGGATATCCGGCGGCTCAGGCCACCAAGCGCCGGAAGGTCTTCTTGCCCAGCTGCAGCACCTTGCCCTCCAGCTCCGCCGCTGAGGTGAACTCCTGGTTGGGATCAGTGATCTTCTCCCCCTCCAGCCGCGCCGCGCCGCCCTTGATCTGGCGGCGGGCCTCGCTGCTGCTGGCGCAGATGCCCACAGCGCTAAACAAGTAAAAGGCCTTGGCCGGGAAGTTCACCTCCGCCAGGGAGGCCTCGGGCACATCAGCGCCGGCATCACCGCTGCCGCCCACCAGGGTGGCGGCATCGCTCTGGGCCTTCTGGGCTGCTTCGATGCCGTGGCGGCTGGCGGTCACCGCCAGGGCCATCGCCTTCTGCTTCTCGCGCGGGTTATCCGGCAACGACGCCAGATCCAGATCGGTCAGCAACGTGACGTAGTCGTCGATCGCCGCATCGCCGACCTTCTCCAGCTTGGAGTACATCGAGAGCGGATCCTCCTCCAGCCCCACCACGTTGCCGAGGCTCTTGCTCATCTTCTGCACCCCGTCCAGACCCACCAGGATCGGCAGCAGCAGGCCGAACTGGGTGCCCTTGTTGAAGTGGCGCTGCAGGTCGCGGCCCATGGCCACGTTGAACTTCTGGTCGGTGCCGCCCAGCTCCACATCCGCATTCACCGCCACCGAGTCATAGCCCTGCAGCAACGGGTAGAGGAATTCATGCAGCGCGATCGGGGTTCCACTGCCGTAGCGCTTGGAGAAGTCGTCCTTGGCCAGCATCTGGCCCACGGTGCCGGTGCCGAGCAGGCCGATCACCGCCGGCAGATCCATGCCCTCCAGCCACTCGGAGTTGTATCGCACCTCCAGGCGGCCAGGGGTTTCGAAATCGAGCAGCGCCGTTTCCTTGGGCTGGTCCTGCCCCAACTGGCGCAGATAGGTGGAGGCGTTGGCGGCCACCTGCTCCTTGCTTAGCTGCACCCGCGTGGCGCTCTTGCCGGTGGGATCGCCGATCCGCGCCGTGAAATCCCCGATGATCAGCACTGCTGTGTGGCCCCCGTCCTGGAAAGCCCGCAACTTGCGGAACAGGATGCTGTGACCAAGGTGGATGTTGCTGCCGGTGGGGTCAATGCCCAGCTTCACCCGCAGCGGCCGGCCTTCCTTTTCGGCCTGGGCCAACCGGGCCGCCAGGGCCTGATCCGCATCACTGGGATCGCCGGCAGGGAACAGGTCGGCCATGCCCCGAGACAACCAATCCGGCAACGACGGGATGGAGTCCGGCATAGGGAGGCGCAATGAGCAAGCGCTGGCGATCGTACGAGTCTTGGCTCAGGTCGAGCTGGTTCAGCTGGTGGGGGGCTGCTCGATCTGCGCCTTCATCCGCTCGAGGGTGGAGTTCATCTGATCGAACATTTGCTCGGGGGTGATGCCGAACTGGCTGAGCTGGGTGCGCAGCTGCTCCACTGTGAGCTTGGCCTGGAAATCCTCCGAGAGTTCAAAGCGCTTCATGAACACCCGGTAACGGCCCATCAGCTCTTCCATCGTCTCGATGAACTTCTTCTTGCCCTCCCGGTCGAACTTGCCGTACTCACTGCCCAGCTGCATCAGCTGCTGGTAATCGCTGAACAGGCGCTTGGCTTCGTCCTGAACGATGTCGGAATCGAAGAAGGCCATCGTCGGCGTTGCGCATTGCTTCGGCAAAGTCTGCCAAGGATTCACCAGTGGCAACGGGGGTGATCGCCGCACCTTGGCTTGGCATCAGCAAAGGCGTTTTGTACGGTCTTGCTGACCCGCACCACCCGCTGGTGGCATCCGAATTCATGGTGAGTTTCGGGCCGCCTCCAGGATGTGGACTTCACCGCTCAGCTCAGCGCGATGCGTGAGCTTCCCCAGCGCCACCGGCCCCTGTTGGAAGGGCGCCGCATCGTGGTGGCCTCCGCCGATCGCGTGTTGATCAGCGGCCTGGTGCACAGCCTCAACGGCATCGGCTCCCTGGTGGGGGCCGCAAGCACCGAAGCGGAAGCCCTCGCCTGTCTCAGCCACACAGCCGCTGATCTGCTGATCTGCAGCGACCAGCTCGAGCGCGGCAACGGCCCCTCGCTGGTGGCGGCTGCCAAGGCCCAGCAGCCCTCCCTGCGCTGCCTGATGCTGATTCAGCGCCCGTTGCTCAGCACGATTCACGCCGCGGCCAAGGCGCAATGCGAAGGGCTCTGCAGCCATGAGCGGATCGGCAATGGCGGCCTGCTCAGCGTGCTGCGCGCCATGGAGAGCGATGGCTGCCACATGGATTCAGTGATTGCCGGAGTGGCTAACCACGACCGTGGCTCCAGAGACGCCGCCCATCCCCTCAGCGACGTGCTGAGCCTGCGGGAAGAAGACGTGCTGCGCGGGCTCTGCAAAGGCCTCAGCAATCAGGAGATTGCCGATCAGCTGCATCTCTCGATTGAAACCACCAAGCACTGCGTCACCGGGCTGCTGCGCAAACTCGATGCCAAAAGCCGCACCCAGGCGGTGCTGATCGCCTTTCAGCGCAACCTGGTGGATCCACCGCTGCCGATTCCGCGCTGGACCCCCTAGCCCTGAAGGAGCATCCTGAGGGGACTCCAACGGTGCAGACGCCATGGTCAAACGCGCCGCCCTTACAGCCCTGGTGGTTCTCAGCGTAAGCAGCCTTGTTCAACGAGCAGGCTTCGCCGCCAGCGAGCGCACCACAGCTTTGGTAACCATCGCTGAGGCCAATGCCCGCTGCCTGGTCGAAACCAAGCAAATGAAGGCCGCCAAGGCCCAAGACATCGCCACCCGGTTTCTAATCAGCAAAGGAGTGAGAGACGCCGACCGGAACGAGGTGAAAAGCGCTCCCGGCTACGACGATCTGATGTACCAATACATCAACGAACAGGGGGGTTGTGAGGAGCTTGTGCGCCAGCTGCGCTGACGCGGCCTCTACACCCTCGTTAAGGTCGGCCCATCTCTGCTGAGCAGCATGCCCCGCAGCCACTGGTTGGATCCCCTGGCCAGGCGGGTGCTGCAGGCCACAGGGCAGCTGCCAGCACCACCCAAGCCGGCGTTGCCGCAGCCTGAACCGATCGCGCCCGAGCCGCCGGCCTGGGTGATGGATGTGAACCGGGCCAGCCGCGATCAGTGGCTGCAGCTTCCCTGCTGCAGCCAGGACACAGCCGATCTGCTGGTGCGGCTGCAGCGGGGTGGGGTGCAATTCGCCAGTGCCGATGATCTGTTCCGGCTGCTGGAGCTGCCGAGCGATCTGGCCAAGCTTTGGGCACCCCATCTGCTCTTCCAGTGGCACGGTGATGCCCCACCGCAGCCGCAGGCCGCTCCCCTGGATCTCAACAACGCCAGCGCCGATCAGCTGGCTCTGCTTGGCTGGCCGGAACAACGGCTGGCCAACCTGATGCGGGAACGCCGACGCGACGGTTTCAAGGATCTGGCCGATCTGCAGGAGCGGCTCTGCCTGCCCGCCAGCAGCGTGGAAGCCCTGATCGGCCGGGTGAGTTTCGGCAGCCGACGCGCCGGGCCCAGCCTGCCGCTGCCCTGATGCAGGGGGATCTCTTCTCGACTGGCGCGCTAGGCTTCAGCAACGGGCCCAATCTGCCCCTGCAACGGGATCAGCTGCTTGCCTGGCAAGAGCGGCTGCATGCCCATCAGGCGCCGCTGTTCCGCGGAGAAAGCGCCGGCGCAGCCCAGGGGGATCTGTTCGGTGCCAGCCGCGATGACGCTGCTGCAGCAATCGATCCACTGGCCCTGACCCCCCTGGCGATGAGTTTCTGGCGCTGGCCGGAACCGTCCCACCGCGGAGCAGCGATCTACCTGGTGATGGACAGGCCAGCCCAGCTGGAGCAGCCGCTTCTGCTGTATGTGGGCGAAACCCTGGCCGCCGAGCGCCGCTGGAAAGGTGATCACGACTGCAAGGCCTACCTCGCCGCCTACGGCGAAGCCCTGCAGCGCTGTGAGCTGAACGCCCAGCTGAGCATCCGCTTCAGCTGTGATGTGCCCAAGGCCACCCGCGCCCGGCGGGCCCTGGAACAACAGCTGATCCAACGCTGGTGGCCTCCGTTCAACAAGGAAACCCGCCAGCGCTGGGCCACCCCCTTCACCGCCGAGCTCTAAGGCCGAACCCATCACGCGGGATCGCTACGCTCGTCCTTTGTTGACGCGTCCACCCATGCGCTTCTCCCTGTCCTCCGCCGGTTTGCAGGAGTGGAACGGCGATGTGCTGGCGGTGGGGCTTCCCCAGGGCGATGTCGATGCCACGGCAACTGCCCTGGAACAACGCTTTGCCGGCATCACCGATGCCCTCAAGCAGCAGGAGTTCAAAGGCAAGCCCGGTGACCAATTGGTGATCACGCCCCTCGGTGGGGGACCGCAACGGCTGGTGGTGCTGGGTCTAGGCGAGAGCGACGCCATCGATACCGAGCGCCTGCGCGGTGCCGCCGCCCGGGCCGCCAAGGCCGCCATCGGTTGTGAAGGCAGCCTGGGCCTGCAACTGCCCTGGGCGGGAAGCGATGCCCAAGAAGCTGCCCGGATCTGTGCTGAAGCGGTGCGGCTCTGCCTCTACAAAGACCAGCGCTTCCGCAAGGAGCCGGACCCGCGCCGGATCCCTGAGGCTGTGGAGCTGATCGACCTCAGCCCCGCCGCCGAAAGCGGCTTTGCGGCGGTGAATGCCACCTGCGCCGGTGTGGAACTGGCCCGGGAGCTGGTGGCGGCCCCCCCGAACGTGGTCACCCCGGCCGCCCTCGCCGACACGGCTGCTGGCATCGCCAAGGACCACGGCCTTGAGCTCAAGGTGCTCGAGCGCAGCGACTGCGAAGCCAAGGGCATGGGTGCCTTCCTGGCCGTGAGCCAGGGCTCCGATCTGCCGCCCAAGTTCATCCACCTGATCTATCGCCCCGAGGGCGAGGTGAAACGCCGCGTTGCCCTGGTGGGCAAAGGCCTCACCTTCGATTCCGGCGGTTACAACCTCAAGGTTGGTGCAGCCCAGATCGACATGATGAAGTTCGACATGGGCGGCAGTGCCGCTGTGCTCGGTGCCATGCGCAGCATCGCCGAACTCAAGCCAGCCGGCGTTGAGGTGCACATGGTTGTGGCCTCCTGCGAAAACATGGTGAATGGCTCCGCCGTCCACCCCGGCGACATCGTCATGGCCGCCAACGGCATGACGATCGAAATCAACAACACCGACGCCGAAGGCCGGCTGACCCTCGCCGATGCCCTGCTCTACGCCTGTGAGCAGAAGCCCGATGCCGTGGTTGATCTGGCCACCCTCACCGGAGCCTGCGTCATTGCCCTGGGGGATGAGATGGCCGGGCTGTGGTCCAACAACGACGATCTGGCGGAGGCCCTCGATGCTGCCGCTCAGACGGGCGGGGAAGGGCTCTGGCGCATGCCACTGCGGCAGTCCTACAAGGATGGATTGAAGTCGTTGCTGGCCGACATGAAGAACACCGGCCCGCGACCCGGCGGTTCGATCACAGCGGCCCTGTTCCTCAAGGAGTTCGTGGCCAAAGACACCGCCTGGGCCCACATCGACATCGCCGGGCCGGTCTGGAGCGACAAGGGCAAAGGAGTCAATCCCGCTGGTGCCACCGGCTACGGCGTGCGCACCCTGGTGAACTGGGTGCTGGCCCAGTCATGAGCCGCTCCCCGGTGCGCTGGTACATCAAGGCTCAGCTAGGGGTACTGCTGCTCCCAGTGGGCCTCTGCCTGTTCGGCGAGGCGGTGAGCCGCAAGGTGGTTCAGATGCTGGGTAAGGACGCAGGCCCCTGGTTCTGGTACGGAACCCTCAGCCTGATCTGCATCAATGCAGGCATCGGCCTGATGATCGACAGCGGACTGACCCGAGGATTCCCGGGACGACGTCAGAGCTGATCAGGAGGCAACCGGCTGCAGTTCGAGCGAACGATCCGGGGTTTCAAGTGCATGGATCTGCCACCGTGCTCGCTCAGAGCAGGTTTCCAACACACGATCAAGATCGTCCGATGCGTGCTTCGGTGACGCGTAGGGACCGATATGACGGGTGCCAAGACCATCCTTAATGGTCAGCAGATACATACAACCCTCCTCTCACCACCAGATCGTAAGCGTGGCTTGAAGCTTGGTCGATGGCCGGAAACCCGTCTGTTCACTGAGAACTTGCTGAATCATTCAGGTTGTCGCGCTTAATCTTTTCAACAGGTTGAGTGTTGGTTTCTTAAGGAATTCGACCAGATTTGATCAAGTAACGGCCCACTCAATCCCTTGGAGCGATCTGAAAGCTCTCGCTTTTTTCTTGGGTCCCTCACAGCAGGGATGTTTTGTCGCGATGGCGACGACCAGCCTCAGGAGCCCAGGCCATCCTTCGATTGCTTCTTTCGGTGAAGGGGCAATGCGTCGAACGCGGGGGTGCCTAGGGAACACCCCCCTTTTTTTGGGGAGTCAACCCACCAAGACAAGTGCGACGTTGAGAATTGCCAGCCCCACCAAGAACACCGCCGCCAACAACGCCGCTTCGGGGAAGAATTTGGCAATCACAAATCCCACCCCGAGAAACACCGAGGAAATCACGATGGCGGTGAGGTCCGTTCCCATCGAAGGGCGCTGACAGGCTGCTTCCCACGATGACGAGATCCCGCGCGAACCGTGATCGCCGAACCAGTTCACCCCACAACAAACCCTTGCCTTGACCTACTTGGTGTAAGTGACGCCTCGGTAGGTGAGGGTGCGGCGACCTTCGCGCAGGAGCTCCTGGCGGCAGGTGTTGTAGTGCTCGCGCCGGTAGGTCAACTCAACGCAGACCTTGGGTGCTGATGGTGCTGCTTCGTAGGTGTGACCTCGATAAAGAAGTGCCGTCATTGGATGTTCCTCGAGAAAACCCAAGTCCCCGTTCCGTGGCTTGGAGCGTCTGCGCCCCCGCAAGCAGGGGTGAACGTTTTGTAGCGGTTGCTACAAGCACATTTATAGATCAGCCGCCAACCCCGCGTTGCTCGAGCGGATACACACCAGCCCTTGATCAGCACTCCTCACAGACGGGCGCACTGGCAGGCCATCCATCCATCGACCAGATCACGTCAGAGACCGCATCAGCGTTGATCCACTTGATGACACCGGTGTCCACATCAGCCACCTGAAACAAGGACGGGAGTCTGGGATGGCGAGCACTCCCCTCACAGAAGATCACTTGCCCCATCCACCAATCCCCCTGATCAAGGTGATCTCCACCCACAATCACGAAGTGCCCTGGGCGGACATGAAGGAACGGAGCTTCCGCCTTCACCGTGAGATCGCCGTGATCAACCGACATGCACGCCCCTCGAGCTGGTACACCTGTACTCATAGCCATGGTGACGTTGGTTTGGCAACCAGTGGATGGGGGCTGGCGCCGGGGTTCAGGTGTGTTGCCAGACTCTGACGTAAGCACTTTTGCTCCCTGGACGTGGACCGATGGGTGTCTAGGTTTCAACAGTCCTCAGTTCTGTAGGCCCCCTTTCGATCGCACAAGGTCCTGACCCTGCCGCTGTCGAGAACGCCAATCGATGACTGACCGCACCCTCAGCATTTCCAACGCACTGCGCGAAGCGCAGCTGCAGCGCCTGGAAGCCTCCCTGGCCGCCAAGGCGGCATCCAAGCCTCAGGCCACAACACAGCCAGCCAAAGACAAGGTCGCAGAAGCACGCGACTGATCGCAACAGTCCTCACGCAATCCTTGATGAGATCGGCATATTGATTGATATCCGGAGTCTGCCGGTGTTCTTAAGTGCTGTGCTGTGGAGTCACTGCTCTCGATCCTGTTGGGTGTCGCCCTCGCCTGGGCAATCACACGGGTGACCATCTGGCTGAGCGATCGGGCTCGCTCACGGTGGCGGTCTGCGAAGGATTAATGCTGCCATCCTTGAGCGATGGACCGATCCCCTGCAGAACAGGAACTCAATCGCATTGAGCGTGAACTGGATGTGAACGAACCGCCCGGAGGGAAACCACCCGTAAAGCGAGGTGGTGGTCAGGATGGTGGTGGTCAGAGTGGAAAGTCAGGCAACAGATCCCTGGATGCCGTGCTGGTCACAGCGCTGCTGATGGTCGCTGTTGCCGCATCACTGGTGTTCGCAGGCCAGCTGAGCAAGGATCAATGCATGCAACTGACGGCTGGTTCCGTTGGGGGGAGCTGTTGGCCTGTTGCTGGGCTATGGCGTCGGAAGGCTGAGGCCTTAAGACCACCAGAACTGAGCGCTAGCTCCCCCAGGCGTTACCCGAGCGAGCGTGTCGCCCCAGACGCTGTCGAGCCTGCGGTCACGACCACAGCTGAACCTGTAAAAGTTGTATTTGACAGCGTTGTTCTCGGCATAGCTTTGGTGGGGAGAGTCCGTTAGGCCTCGATCCCCGTGTGGCATCTGCATCGCTCCAGTGCCACAACACCAACATCGCCACCAGCCGCCAGGTGGGCGAGCCGTGCCACAGGTTTTCTTCAGGCGCTTCCGCTGCAGCCTTCACAACTCCCTTGCCAGTACATCTGTACTTACAGGAAGCCGATGGAGGCAATGGAGGCGTGGCCGCACGCTGATGAGCGGGTGATGCAGCGGTCGTACAACGAACAGGTCTGCATCTCGTGTGCGTGGTTTACCTACGGGATGGATGGTCACTGCCACACCGTTGTGCGTTGCGCCCTGCAAGAGGCGCAGCTTCAGCAAGGGCAGCACCTGACGCACTGCTGCCGCAACTGGAAGGCAGTGCACCACATGGAAACCGGCCCTGCTGCCGCCGCGCAACCCCAACCGTGAGTATTAATTCTCATCATGGGTGCTGAATCCACAGTCGTGCCAACGGGTTTTTTACATTTCCTTGAAGCATATTTTGCGACTTCTCCAGACAGCTCGACTGGAGAAATCAGATCAGGCGGGTAATGCACGACCCGCCTTTTTTATGAGCTTTTTTCGACACCGTTGGGCTCGCCTGTGAAGTTCTAGCGGTCATCCGTACCCCCGCACCCAGGCTTCGCTTCATAGCTTCGTCAGGTCTGAATGCAGAGCTGCATCAGGCAGTTGGACGGTCTCCAGTTCTGAGGGGTTCTGGAGATTTTTTCCTTTCAGACGAAACCACCGGCTAAGCCGACGGATGGTGGTTCCGCTGCCCCAGAGGTCAGTCGTCCAATGGAGCACCACAGTTGTAGTTCTGTCGAAGCAGGGCGTGACGCATCACCTGCTATCTGCTGGTTGGGGGAGAAGCGGGCCGAGGGAAACCCGCTGCATGCATTCACATCTCCCGATGGCGTTGCAGTGGTGCTCGCGCCGACTGAATCATCGGTTACGTGAGAACGATTCTCGCTGGGTTGTAATGCCTAATTGGCTTCGTTTTTTAAGCGGCCTGTAACCCCAGTAGCGCCCTCGCGTGGTGATGATGAAAAGAAGGCAGTGGTGCCTCAACGCGTCATGCATTTATTGAAGGGGGATGGCTGAGGGGCCGACCCCCTTTTTTTATGAGTGATTGGGTTAACGCTGACCTCGCCACCCACATCGTCCCCAGGGCCTGAGTTGAGCCGATAGGGTCACCTGACTCTTAGGCATGTCTCTCGTGAACCGTCATCCGAACATTGCCTTCTTCGGTGGCACCGTGATCATCGCGATCATGGTCATGGCTGCTTTCGCCAACGTCGCTAACGCTTGCCATCACAACGCCGAGACAGCCGAGCAAACTTCAACAGAGGCTCCTCGGAAGGCTGACGAAAAGACTGAAGTCGAGGCTTGAGGAAGGCGCGGGTGAGGGGCCCGCGTGTCTTTCGCCTTCCTGCGACGACACGTCGAACGGAGAGAGAGGTCGCTTCAACTTTCTAGACATCGCCACACAGAACTTCAACTGAGCCTTAATGCTTAATCCAGATGGTCGAAGCAATCTGTGCAAGCTCAGGAATAAATGGTTCAGCTGAGCACAGTGTCCAGCGGAGGCGTGATGCCTTCGATGCGTCGAGCGGAGGCAGGCTGAGGGGCCAGCCTCCTTTTTTTATGAGCGACTGAGGCTCGTCTGCGGAGGTCTAGTCCTTCTTTGACCAGTCGTTGCCAGTGCGGGCGTTCTCACCCCAGACCTGATCGAGGCGATTGTCCCGCCCACAGCTAAATCGATAGAAGTTGTACTTGATCGAGTTCCTCGAGGCATAGTTCTGGTGGTAGGCCTCGGCCGGCCAGAAGCGAGCCGCCTGCCTGAGCTCCACCTTCAAGGCAGACCGTGGTTGTCCGAGCTCGCGGGCCGCCGCCTGCGCACTGGCCTGAGCAGCCTCAGCCTGATCAACATCGGCCGTGAAGATCACCGGCCGGTAGGAATCGCCGCGGTCGCAGAACTGTCCGCCGCCATCGAGGGGATCCACATTGCGCCAGTAGCTGCGCAGCAGCTCCGCATAACTGATCTGATCCGGATCAAAACGCACCTGCACCGCTTCCTGATGCCCAGTGGTCTCACTGCTCACCTGCCGGTACGTGGGACGCTCCACCTGGCCGCCGCTGTAGCCGCTGACGGCATCACGCACCCCCGGCAGATCCTCAAGGTCGTGCTCCAGGCACCAGAAACAGCCTCCTGCAAAGACGGCCGTCTGCAGCTCAGCCATGGCGCGCTGGGGCCAGCTGAACAACATCAGGCAGATGAAAAGCAGCAGCAGAGTTCGTTTCAATCGATCACCTGATCAAAGATGGCTTTGGCCGCCCGCTCGGTGACCCCAGGAGCCCCCAGGGTGGCCCGCAGTCGGTCATACCCCTCCAGCATGGCGTGGCGCTCAGGGGTGGCGGTCAACAAGGGGAGCGCCCTCTCCACTAGGGCCTCAGCCGTAAGTTCATCCTGCAGCAGCTCCGGCACCAACCGCTGCTTGAGCAACAGATTCACCGGCGAAATGTGGTCCACCTGGAAGCGCAGCACATGGCGGGCAACCCAGGCCGTCAGTCGGCTGACGCGGTAACCCACCACCTGGGGAACCCCCTGCAGGGCCAGTTCCAGATTCACCGTGCCGGATTTGCCCAAAGCAAGATCCGCCGCTGCACAGAGGGTGGTCTTCAGCCCATCCGCTTCAGCAGCGGGAATCACCCGCCCGTGACGGACCCCGGCCTCCTGCAGCGCCGCAGCCAGAGGCGCTTCGAACGCCGCAAGCCCAGCGGGCAGAAGCACCTGAAGATCAGGGTGGCGTTGCTGCAATAGAGCAGCCGCCTGGGCCAACGGTGGCATCAGATAGCGCAGCTCCTGGGGCCGCGAGGCCGGCACCAGCAACAGCACCGGGGCCTCTGGATCAAGACCCAGTTGGCGACGGGATCTGGCGCGATCGGGCAGGTTCTGGAAGCTGTCCAGCAACGGATGACCCACCCAGCTCACATCCGCACCACGGGCGGCATAAAACTCGGCCTCCGCCGGGAAAATCGCCAGGATCTTGTCGGTGAAGCCAAGCAGACGGGTGGTGCTTCCATCGCCAAAGCGCCAAGCCCACTCCTGGGGGGCGATGTAATACGTGATCGGCAGCTCGGGCTGCTGCCGCCGCAGCCGAGTGCCCAAGCGGACATTGGCCCCGACGTAGTCGATCAATACCACCCCATCAAGGGGTTCCGCCAACAACGCATCCACCCGGGCCTGCAGCCGCAGCGTGGGAAGAATCAACGGAACGGCCTCCCACAGGCCGATGGCTCCCATCGGCGCGGTGTCGGCGATCAATGCTGCACCCGCCGCCTCCATGCGCGGGCCACCCAGGGCCAGCAGCTCCAACTCGAGCCCCCGTCGTTCCGCCTCCAACCGCAAGGCGCGAATCAACAGGCTGCCCTGCAGATCACCGGAAACCTCTCCGGTGCTGATCAGCAGCCGAACCATCAGCGGCCCTGCACCGGCATCGGTCCCCGTCGGCCCTGACCAGTGGAGGCTTCCAGGAACCGGCAGAAGTGCTCAGCCGCCGGCAGCAAGGGCTGGCTGCGGGCCTGCTGAAGCGCGTCGGCAATCACCAGGTCAGAGCGATACATCAGGGTCCAGATGTCCTGCAGCTGCTTGAGTTCAGCGCCGTCATGGCTGGCAGCCAGGCCACTGCGCCGGAGGCCAACGCGGTTCAACCCCCGGACCCGGCCCGGATGCCCTTCCACCAGGCAGTAGGGGGGCACATCCCGGTCGACACGGGTCATGCCGCCCACCATCGCCATCCCACCGATGTGCACGAACTGGTGAATGCCCAGACAGCCACCCACCACCGCACGGTCTTCGATCACCACGTGGCCCGCCACCTGAATGGCATTGGACATCACGATGTTGTTGCCCAGATCACAGTTGTGGCCCAGATGGCAGTA
>ENA-OSEY01001704-OSEY01001704.1-marine-metagenome-genome-assembly--contig:-NODE-1704-length-14862-cov-4.031789_pt1 | contig 14862 bp, 13 predicted proteins | sample MGYA00248465_ERZ534230 | MGnify/ENA primary metagenome ERZ534230 (study PRJEB26409, sample SAMN06344110) | marine metagenome | isolation source: Sea water from surface | place: Atlantic Ocean:Southern...
TATCAGCTGCCGCGCTGCGTTATTTCGCCGGCCGGCCCGGATGCTGGCATGCGCCGCGCGAGGGCGAACGGGAAGGCTGGATTTTCGGTGTGCCGCCGGTGATTTGACTGGCTGTTCGCGCTAGGTTCGTCATGCAGGCCGGAAGCCGGCATTACAGCCACAGGAACAAGGGGTCCGCCATGCCGAAGATCGATCTTGCCAATGTCGAGGTGATCCGCCGCCTAGTCTATCCCGAGCCGTTCTACCGCGAGACCGAGGGATATGAAGGCCAGCGCGTCGGCAACGCGGCCGGGCTGACACAGTTCGGCGTCAACCGCGCCGTCCTGCCGCCAGGCGGGCGCACCGCGCTGCGTCACTGGCACGAGGCGGAGGACGAGTTTGTCATCGTGGTGTCTGGCGAGGTGGTGCTGCGCGATGATGACGGCGAGACGCTGCTTTGCGCCGGCGACTGCGCCGGTTTCAGGGCAGGCGAGGCGAATGGCCACGCCATCGAGAACCGGTCGGACGAGCCTGCCGTGCTGTTCGAGATCGGGTCGCGCTCAGCTGACGAGACCGTGCATTATCCGGATGTCGATCTGCGGCTCGAGCGGCGCAACAATGCAAGAAACTGGATCCGCAAGGACGGCACGCCCTACGATTAAGGGGTGGTTATCCAACGCTGCGTTCGGCGATCCAGCCGGCACTGTGCAGCTTGAATATAAGCACAGAGATTGCCACCAGCCCGGCAAACAGCCCGTAGGTGATCAATTTCTTGCGGCCGTCTTCCATGTCGGACCGGTTGATCCGGTCCATGAACAGGAATGCGACACAGGCCAGCACGACAAAGACCAGACCGATTAACATTGCAGTGTTCATAACGTTCCCCAAAATCTGCCAGAAGCCAGGCTCTCCGCGGCCGCCGACCCGGGCATGGGCGGTGTGGCGGAATGTCACGGCCGAAGCATTGCATGATTGGGCCGGCCGGACAAACGGAATTGGCTTAACGGAATCGAAAAGTCCAAGTGAGAACGTCAATGCGGGGAAGTCAAGGCGGGGGCTGCCGGTGCAGGTCAGCCAATCTGGTGCATCATTCTGGCGGACGGCTATGCCTCGTAGGGAAGCGACGAGTGGTGCAGAACCAGTTTCAGGCTGCCGTCGGCGGCCCGTTTGTAGCCGAAGCTCTTGTCGACTTTCACCACGTCGCCGTTCTTGCTGGTAAAGAGCACCCATCCCATCCACATGGCGACATCGCCTTCGATAAAGAGGGATGATGTCTCGGACGTCACCTTACGCCAGGACTTCAGCCCGAAACCGGTATCCTGCGGGTAGTCGGGATTGTGCCCGATGAAATATGACAGGGTGCCTTGCTTGTCGGTTCGGAATGTCTGCGCGCCGCCGCTCAGGGTCGGCTTGAACAGGATCGGTCCGAACTCGAACCCGTACAACCCGTCCAGCAGATCGTCCGCCACAGCGCGGGCAGCCTCGATGCCGTCGTCATCATAGGCTGTGGAGATGGCGACGAGGCCGTTCCCCCATGCGGCGCGTGCTTCGGCCAGTTCTGTTTCGGTGATCGTCATCATTGGGTCCTGCTGTCGCGGGTGGGCGGCGTCGGGATGTCATCCACTGGCGGCGTGATAGCAAGCCTTTCGGTCAAAATCCACCTTGTGGTCACCGAATTCCGGCCTGAACGGCCGACGCCGCGTTACTGGTCGACCTCGTCGCTGTAACGACCTCGAAGGCCGGTGATGATATCGTCAAGGAACTTTGCCGCGGCGACGGGAAGAACACGGCCCTTCAGATGGCAGATATGAAGGGTTCCCGCGGCGACGTCGGCCATATCGACCGGACGCGAGACAAGCCGTTCGTCGAAATCGGCCGCATCCGCGCCGCCAACGGCCCGGCCGGCATTGATGGCGATCGGGATCTGGAAGAACAGGGCAGGCTCGAAATGCAGGAAGTTCTGCATGAATTCGAAACTGTCAGACTCGAGGATGACATCCGGCTCGACAGACCGGCGCAGGAACGCCGTGTCCAGAAGCTGGCGCACGCCGCTCTGGGCCGTCGGCAGGACAACACGTTCGCCGGAAAGATCGCGGATGCGGATTGTGTCCCTGCCTGCCAGCCGGTGGCCTGCCGGCATGACGCAATGGATCTGCTGGCGCAGCGTTGCCGCGACATGGACATGGGCCGCGCGGATCGGGGCAAAGATCAGCGCGATGTCTGCATCCAGCGAGAACAGCCGCGCTTCCGCCTCCTCGCCGTAGCAGCGGGCCAGGTCGAAGCTCACCGCCGGGTGCGCGCCGCGATAGCTGGCGATGGCTTCGGGAAGGAAGCGGCGCAGCGCGTCGGCGCCGCTGGCAATCCGGACATGTCCGCGCCGGATGCCCGACAGGTCGGCGATCTGGGACTGGACGCGGGCAAGGTCGGCGAATTGCGAACGGATATGCTGCAGGAAAATCTCGCCTGCCGTGTTCAGCCTGACGCCGCCCGGCAAACGTTCGAACAGGGGCTGGCCGATTTCCTCCTCGATCTGAAGGATCCTGCGGTTTAGCGCTGTCGAGGTGATGGCGAGCTTGTCGGCCGCCTTGCGGATCGAGCCCTCGCGGGCGACCACATCAATGAATCTCAGGCTCGTCATAAATCGCATTGCAGCCTCCGGAACCAACGAATTTACAAGCGTTATAAGCCCTTGATGCAAAAAATGCATCACCAGCCTGCAAATTTAGCAGAATTTGAATGCAACCAATCTAGGTAAACAACCGTGGGCGATCTCTGGTTTAGCCGGCGATCGCCCACGAACAACAAGTCGACCCTACAGATTTGTTGCTTAGGAAAGAAAGGAACTAGCATGAAGTACATAGTGGCAATCATCCAGCCAGGCCGGTTGGCTGCAGTGCATGAGGCACTGGGCACAATCGGCATTGAAGGGCTGACCACATCAGAAGTTCAAGGGTATGGGCGTCAGAAGGGTAAGACTGAGGTCTACCGAGGCACCGAATACACGGTGAACTTCCTCCCAAAGATCAAAATCGAGGTCGCTGTCCCCGGCGATGCTGTTGAGAAAGCCTGTGATGCGATCAAAACAGCCGCGGAGTCGGGAAAGATTGGTGACGGTAAAATATTCGTTTTTGACCTTGAAACAGCCATGCGCATCCGTACTGGCGAAACTGGCGCTGATTCGCTGTAGATACCAGGAGACCACTCAATGTTTAGAATTTCTCGTTCAGTCCTCGCACTCGCCGGTATCGGCGCGCTCGTGGCAACGCCGGCTCTCGCACAGGAAGTGCCGGAACACGGCGTTTTCGTTCTTAACTCCCTTCTTTTCCTGATTGGCGGCGTGCTTGTCATGTTTATGGCATGCGGTTTTTGCATGCTTGAAACTGGTTTGGTGAGATCCAAAAACACCACTATGCAGCTGACCAAAAATGTTGCTCTTTTCTCAGTAGCAGCGATTGGCTACTACCTAATCGGATATAACCTAATGTACCCGCTCGGAACGTGGTCAATAGACGGTATCCTTTCAGGTGTGATCGGTATCGCTGTAATGGAAGCGGTCGGCATCGCGCCCGACGCGGCAGACGACCTCGCTTACGCGTCTACGGCTTCAGACTATTTTTTCCAGTTGATGTTCTGCGCGGCGACCGCATCGATCGTTTCTGGAACTTTGGCTGAGCGTATCAAACTCTGGCCATTCCTCTTGTTCACGCTAATTTTAACTGCGGTGATATACCCACTCCAAGCTAGCTGGAAATGGGGCGGTGGTTTTCTCGATGAGATGGGCTTCCTTGACTTCGCTGGTTCGACGGTCGTCCATTCCGTAGGAGGTTGGGCGGCGCTGGCCGGTGCCTTGGTTCTCGGTGCACGGACCGGGAAGTACAAGGACGGCCGCGTCGTCCCAATGCCTGGCGCGAACCTTCCACTAGCAACTTTGGGAATGTTCATTCTGTGGCTTGGTTGGTTCGGCTTTAACGGTGGTTCACAGCTTGCAATGGGGACCGTTAGTGACGTAGCTGACGTGTCTAGGATCTTTGCTAACACAAATGCCGCAGCTGCAGGCGGTGCTATAGCGGCGGCCGTGGCTACACAGCTGATGTACAAAAAGGTTGATCTGACGATGGTGTTGAACGGCGCACTTGCCGGCCTCGTTTCGATCACTGCTGAGCCGCTGACACCAACCCTTGGTGCGGCAACCCTCATTGGTGGTATTGGCGGCGTAATCGTCGTGTTTACTGTGCCGCTTTTGGACAAGTTCCAGATCGACGATGTCGTCGGCGCGATCCCTGTGCACCTTATCGCTGGGATTTGGGGCACTCTTGCAGTCCCGATTACCAATGGCGATGCTTCATTTGGAACGCAAATAACAAGCATCGTCATAGTCGGAGTGTTCACTTTCGTGGTGTCTTGGATCGTTTGGACGATCCTGAAAATGACAATCGGGATCAGAGTATCCGAAGAGGTTGAACTGGCAGGTCTAGATAATGCCGAGCTTGGCATGGAGGCTTATCCCGAATTTTCTCGACAGGTGTGAGTGACGATTAACGACACAAGGTGTTGTTAACTAGAATGGTGACCCTGGCCGGAGTTTCCGGCCAGGGCGTTTCGTATTTTCAGGTTTCTTTACAGCCTCGGATTAATAATCGTATGCTTCGCGCCCGCGGGTTCTGCTGTCGCGGCCCAGATACCGCTAGAGACAAGAATGACCGGATCGCAAAGGCCAGACGAAACGTCGCCCGGAACAACGCTTCTCGCCGCAACCGGAATCTGCAAGCATTTTGGGGACTTCACGGCAAATGACGATGTCGGATTCGAGATCGAGGCCGGAGAAATCCATGCGCTTCTCGGCGAGAACGGTGCCGGAAAATCCACCTTCGTGAAAATGGTCTACGGGCTGTTGCAGCCCGATTCGGGCCAGATCATCTGGCGCGGAGAACCGGTGACCATCCGCAGCCCGCAGCATGCCCGCGAGCTGGGGATCGGCATGGTGTTCCAGCATTTCTCGCTGTTTCAGGCGCTGACCGTCGCCGAGAATATCGCGCTGGCGCTGCCGCCGGGCGAATCGCTCGAGGATCTGTCCGAACGTGTGCGCGCCATGTCGGCCGAATATGGCATCGGCGTCGATCCGGACGCGCGGATCCACAACCTGTCCGTCGGCGAACAGCAGCGTGTCGAGATCGTGCGCTGCCTGCTTCAGGATCCGTCGCTGCTGATCATGGACGAGCCGACTTCGGTTCTCACGCCGCAGGAAACCGAACAGCTGTTCGACGTGCTGCGCCGGTTTTCCAAGGCCGGGGTGGCCATTCTGTTCATCTCGCACAAGCTCGAGGAAATCAGGTCGCTGACAAGGCGCGCCACCGTTCTGCGGCGCGGCAGGAATGTCGGCACCGTCGAGTCCGCCAGCCGCAGCAGCAAGCAGCTTGCCGAGATGATGGTCGGCAGTTCTGTCGGCGATATCGACGGCCAGGACGCGCCAGAGAGCGAGCCTGATGTTCTGTTCGCGGTCAGAGGGCTCGACCGGCCGCCGGCCACGCCCTTTGCGACACCGCTTCGGAACCTGTCATTCGTTGCCCGCGCCGGCGAGGTGCTGGGGATTGCCGGTATCGCCGGCAATGGCCAGGACGAGCTGATGGAGGCGCTGACAGGCGAATGGACCGGCGCCGGCCAGAATGTGATCACGATCAACGGCCGGGACATCACCCGTGACGGCCCGTCCCGCCGCCGCCAGCACAGCATCGGATTTGTCCCCGAGGAACGGAACGGCCATGCGGCAGTGCCGGGCATGTCGCTTGCCGACAATGCGTTGCTGACGTCCCATTCGCTTGGCGAGGTCGCCAGCCGCGGTGTGATCGACAGCGACCGGACAAGGCAGATGGCGGCCGAAATCGCCGGTGCGTTCGATGTGCGTCTGCCGCAGGAAAATCCGATGGCATCGGCGCTGTCGGGCGGCAACCTTCAGAAATTCGTGGTCGGCCGCGAGATTTCCAAGCAGCCCAGCCTGTTCATCGTTTCGCAGCCCACATGGGGCGTCGATGTCGGCGCGGCCCTGTTCATCCGCCGCGCGATGCTGGAGCTTGCGGAGTCAGGTTCCGCCGTGGTGATGATCTCGCAGGATCTGGAGGAGATTTTCGCCATATCGCACCGGGTGGCCGTTTTGCATGACGGCCAGATGTCGGAGCCGATGGTCACCGCCGACACCACGGCCGAAACGGTTGGCCTGTTGATGGGTGGCAGTGTGCCGCTGAAAACGGCCGGCGCAGGAGACGCCGCATGATCAATCTCGTTCCGCGCAAGGAAATTCCGCTGTCGCTGACGCTGACCACAACGGCCGTCGCGGTGGCGCTGACACTGATCGCGGGCGCCGCGATTTTCGGCGTGCTGGGGTATGACCCGCTGGCCGCGCTCTACCAGTTCTTCATTGCGCCGGTGTCTCGCGGCTATCAGGTGGCCGATCTTTTCGTGAAGGCCTGCCCGCTGATCATCATCGCCAGCGGCCTTGTCTTTTCCTACCGGGCGAATGTCTGGAACATCGGGGCCGAGGGGCAGATGATCCTGGGCGCGATGTTCTCCGGCTATGTCGCGCTCTATTGGGGCGGCATGCCGGCGCCGTTGCTGCTGCCGGCGATGATCCTCGCCGGCGTGCTCGGCGGGCTGGCCTGGGCGATGATCCCGGCCATCCTGAAAACCCGCTTCAACACCAACGAGATCCTGGTCTCGCTGATGCTGACCTATGTGGCGGTGCTGTTTATCGACTGGACGGTCCGCGGCCCGTGGCGCGACCCGATGTCCTTCGGCTTTCCGCTGACCCCGATGTATCCTGACGCCGGCATGATTGCCCGTGTCGACCTTCCGGGGATCGGCCGTCTGGCGCAGCTGCACTGGGGTGTTCTCGGGGCGCTTGTCCTGTCTGTGGCCGCCTGGTTCATCCTGCGCCGCACAATGGTCGGCTTTCAGGTGCAGGTGATGGGCGATGCTCCGCGGGCGGGCCGCTTTGCCGGGTTCAGCCCGGCGCTGGTCACGGTTCTCGTGCTCGGCATCTCGGGTGGCGCCGCAGGCCTTGCCGGCATGGTCGAGGTGTCGGCCAATATCGGCCAGCTGCAGCCGAACATCTCGTTCGGTTACGGCTTTACCGCAATCATCGTTGCCTTTCTGGCGCGCCTGAACCCGTTGGGTGTGATCGTCGCCGGCCTCGTTGTGGCGCTAGCCGAAATGGGCGGCGACGCGGCGCAGATCGCGATGGGCATTCCCAAGGTCGTGACCGGCGTCTTCAAGGGTATCCTGCTGTTCATGCTTCTGGCCGGAGAGACCTTCAACCGGTTCCATGTCGAGTTCCGGCTTCCCGGCACCGCGGCACGGGCGGCGGCAACAGCGGCAACAAAGGAGAGCGGCAGTGTATGAAGAGCTGATCCTCACCGTGCTGATGACATCGGTGCCGCTGGTCTATGCCGCCATCGGTGAACTCGTCGTCGAGCGAAGCGGCGTTCTCAATCTGGGTGTCGAGGGCATGATGCTGATGGGCGCTGTGGCCGCGTTCGGCGTTGCAATGATCAGCGGCAGCCTGTTCCTCGGTGTGCTGGCCGGTGCGCTGGCAGGCATGCTCACGGCTAGCCTGTTTGGCATACTCGTTCTCGGATTCGCGACGAATCAGGTGGCGACGGGCCTCGCGCTGACCATTTTCGGCACCGGACTTTCCGGTCTTGTCGGCGCGCCGCTGATCGGCAAGGCGATCGAGGGCCTGCCCCAGATCAGCCTTCCTGTGCTGTCCGATCTGCCCGTTGTCGGCAAGCTCGTCTTCTCGCATGACCTCGTGGCCTACGGGTCTGTCGTCGTGGTGGTGACGGTCGCCTATTTCCTGAAACGGACCCGCGCCGGGCTCGTGCTGCGGGCCATCGGCGACAATCACGACAGCGCCCACGCCCTAGGCTATCCGGTGCTTGGCGTGCGTTTCGCCGCGGTGCTGTTCGGCGGGATGATGGCGGGAATCGGGGGTGCCTATCTGCCCCTGATGCTGACCCCGCACTGGGCCGAGGGCATGACCGCGGGGCGCGGCTGGATCGCGCTGGCACTTGTCGTGTTCGCGTCATGGATGCCGTGGCGGGTTCTGGTCGGCGCGCTGATTTTCGGTGGCATCACCATCATGCAGCTTGCCGGTCAGGCGGAAGGTTGGACGATTCCGTCGCAATTCCTTTCCATGCTGCCGTATCTTGCTACTATTATTGTACTGGTACTGATTTCCGGGAACAGGGAATTCGCGCTGGCAAATTCGCCAGCTTGTTTGGGTCGGGCGTTCCACGCCGGCAAATAGCCGGACGGCCCCGGCAACATCGTGAATGCCGCTGGCATTCGACAAGGGAGTGAACCATGAAAAAATTCATCAAGATGATGGCGCTCACCGCGGCAGCGATCGGCATGTCTGCCGGCGCTGCGGTCGCTGAGCCGCTGAAGGTCGGGTTTCTGTACCTGACGACACCGGGCGACCATGGCTGGACATACGCCCATGAACTTGCCCGTCAGGAAGTTCAGGCGCATTTCGGTGACAAGGTCGAGACGACTTTCGTTGAAAATGTGCCGGAAGGCCCGGACGCCGAACGTGTGGTCCGCGAACTGGCCCGTCAGGGCAACCAGGTGATCTTCGGAACCTCCTTCGGTTACATGGACCCGATGCTGAAGGTCTCGAAGGACTTCCCGGATGTGAAGTTCGAGCACATCACCGGCTACAAGCGTTCCGGCAACATGGCTACCGGCAACATCCGGTTCTATGAGGGCCGTTATGTGCAGGGCATCGTCGCCGGCATGATGACCAAGACCAACAAGATCGGCTATATCGCGCCGTTCCCGATCCCCGAGGCCTATCAGGGCCTGAACGCATTCGCCATCGGCATGCGTGAAGCCAACCCGAACGCCGAAATCATGGTGATCTGGGCCAACACCTGGGCCGATCCGGTCAAGGAAGCCGACGCCGCCAAGGTTCTCGTCGCACAGGGCGCGGACGTCATGGCACAGCACACCGATACACCGGCCATGCTGCAGACGGCTGAAAAGGCCGGCATCCACGGCTTCGGCCAGGCCAGCGACATGAAGGAGTTCGCACCGAACGCGCAGCTCTTCTCGTCGGTAAACAACTGGGCGCCTTATTACATCGAGAAGATCGAGCAGGTGCTGGATGGCAGCTGGTCCACAGGTGACGGCCCGAACCACTGGGCAGGCAACACCTGGAAGGGCATGGCTGACGGTTATCTCGAGCTGACAACCTTCGAGAACATGCCGGCCAATGTGAAGGCAGCCGCCGAGGCCGCCGCCGCCAAGGTCAAGGGCGGGCACAACATCTTCACCGGTCCGATCAAGGACAATAAGGGCAATGTCGTGATCAAGGCCGGCGACGCGCTTGATGACGGTCGCCTGTGGAGCGATGTGTTCTTCTATGCCGAGGGCATCCAGGGCGAAATGCCGGGCTAAGCCGACCGGCAGTCCAAACAAGGTGTCAGGGCATCGCTGCGGCGGTGCCCTGCGCACATTTCAGGGGGAGGGCAAGGCCGAGACCGGTCTGCCGTCCCCTTTTTTGAATTTGACGATTTTGAATTTGACGATGAAGACGAGAAAGGCAGCCGCCTGATGACAAAGCCAACCATTTTCGTGACCCGCCGCTGGCCTGCCGCCGCGGAAGAGGCCCTAGCCGCGCATTTCGACGTGACCCTCAACGAGGATGACCGTCCACTGACCAAGGACGAGCTTGCCGAGGGGTTTGCAGGCCATGACATCGCCGCCCCGACCGTATCCGACGTGATCGACGGCGAAGTGGTCCGGGCTGGCGGTGCGGGACGCTGCCGGATGATCGCCAATTACGGGGTCGGGGTGAACCATATCGATCTTTCCGCCGCCGCGTCGCACGGGATCACCGTGTCCAACACGCCGGGTGTGCTGACCGATGCGACCGCCGACCTGACGCTCACCCTGATGCTGATGCTGTGCCGGCGCGCCGGTGAGGGCGAGCGCGAGCTTCGCGCCGGTGAATGGAGCGGCTGGCGCCCGACACATCTTGTCGGCCGGCAGATGACCGGCAAGACGCTCGGCATCATCGGCATGGGCCGGATCGGCCGCGCTGTCGCGCACCGCGCGCATTTCGGGTTCGGCATGGAGATCGTGTTCCAGAACAGGTCCCCGGTCGATGACGGGGCAGGTGTAGGCGGCCGTCAGCTGGCCAGTGTCGCCGAGGTCTGCGCCGCCAGCGATTTTGTCAGCCTGCATTGCGCGGCAACGCCCGAGACGCGCCACATCCTCGGCCGGGATGCGCTCGCAGCCATGTCGCCGTCGGCCTATGTGATCAACACGGCGCGCGGCGATGTCGTTGACGAGGATGCGCTTGTCGCGGCGCTGGAAAGCGGCGGCATCGGCGGGGCGGGGCTTGATGTGTTCCAGGGCGAGCCGAGGGTCAGTCCCGCGATCATGGCGGCTCCGAATACCGTGCTGCTGCCGCATCTGGGGTCGGCGACCGAGGAGACCCGGGTCGCCATGGGCATGAAGGTCGTCGAAAACGCGCGTGCCTTTGCCATGGGCGAGGCGCTGCCGGACAAGGTCGGATGACAGCGTCGGCAGACTGGAAGGCGCTTGCCGGCCGCGCATTTGATGCGGCCCTTGCCGCGGGGCATCCCGCCGGGGTGACGGCGGCGGCGATGAAGAAGCTGCAGGCCGACCCGACCGCCGTGATTGCCGTGGGCAAGGCCGCCGCCGCTATGGCGACGGCCGTTCGTGATTGCGGCTGCGATGCGCCGGGCATCATCGTCACAACCGATGAAAGCCATGCCGAGGTTGCGGGCATGACATGTTTCGCCAGTTCGCATCCGGTACCGGACGCGCGCGGCCTGGCGGCAAGCGAGGCGGTGATGGATCTTGCCTCCGGCCTGTCGGCGGACGATCATCTGCTGCTTCTTGTCAGCGGCGGCGGGTCGGCGCTGTTGCCGGCCCCGGCCGACGGCATGACGCTGGCAGACAAGCAGGCGCTGAACGAGGCGCTTCTCGCCAGTGGCCTTGATATCCATGACATGAATGTGGTGCGGCGGCTGTTCTCGAAGCTGAAGGGCGGGCGGCTTGCCCGGATGGCAGCACCAGCCGCTGTGACGCAGTTCCTGTTGTCTGACGTGCCGGGTGACCGGCTGGAATCAATCGCCAGTGGCCCCGCCGTTGCCGATCCGGTGCCGCTGGACCATGCGCTGGCCCTGATTGCCGATGCCGGTCTCGACAGGCTGGATTTCATGCCGGCGCAACTTCGCCGGATCGCGGACGGGACGGCGGACCTGCCGCTTCGCGCCGACGACCCGGTGACCGCGCGGGTGACGTCGCACCTTCTTGCCAGCAACGCCATCTGCCGCGCGGCGGCGCGCGATGTTCTCAGTGCCGCGCTGCCCGGCATGGAGGAGGTCCAATTGCCGGACCTTCTGGGCGAGGCAACGGACTGTGCGGCGCACCTTGCCGGGTTGATGTCAGGCGGAAGCAAGGGGGCTGGTCTTTGGGCGGTTACGGGCGGCGAGACGACGGTCCAGCTTGGCGCCTCGCCTGGCAAGGGCGGACGGGCGCAGGAGATGGGGATTGCCTATGCCGCCAGGATGCATGATGCCGGCACAGGGACAGGCTGGGCTGGCCTGATCGGCGGCACGGACGGCCGCGACGGGCCGACGGACGCGGCGGGTGCCATCCTTGGCAGCGATGACCCGTTTGACGCCGCTGCCGCCGCGCGGGCGCTTGCTGCGCATGACAGCTACAGCTACCTTGATGCGCATGGCCAGCTTCTGAAGGTTCCGCCGACCGGAACCAATCTGGGCGACATCGGCATTTTCATTGCCGCTGGTTCCGGCCAGCAGGGGGACTGAAGATGAAGAACAGCGATCTGGAAGCGTGGGGCGCGCGCGCCGCCGCATGGTCCGCATCCTATCTCGACACGCTGGGTTCGCGCCCGGTGCGCCCGCAAACCCGCCCCGGCGAGGTGCGCGAATCTCTTGCCGCCGCACCGCCGGTTGACGGGGAATCGATCGAATCGATCTTTACCGATTTCGAAAATCTGGTCGTCCCGCATGTCACCAACTGGCAGCATCCGCGTTTCTTCGCCTATTTCCCGTCCAACAGCAGTCCGCCCTCGGTTCTGGCGGAATGGCTGACGGCGACACTCGCCGCGCAGTGCATGCTCTGGCAGACATCGCCTGCGGGAACCGAGATGGAGGTTCATGTCCTCGACTGGTTGCGCCAGATGACGGGCATCGGCGAGGGGTGGCATGGCGTGATCCAGACAGGCGCCGGCATGGCGACCCTGTCGGCAATCCTGACGGCGCGGGAAAAGGCGCTGGACTGGGCCGGCAAGGAGCAGGGCCTTGCAGGCCAGAAGACCTTGCGTGTCTATACCAGCCTGCATGCCCATTCATCGGTCGAGAAGGCCGTGTTCCTGTCGGGGATTGGGCGCGAGAACCTCGTCAAGATCGAGGCTGATGAGACCGGCGCGATGCGGCCGGAGGCGTTGCGTGCTGCCATAGCCGAAGACCGAGCGGCGGGGTACCTGCCCTGCGCCCTTGTCGCCGTCGTCGGCGGCACCGGCGTGGGCTATAGCGACCGCCTTGACGAGGTGCTTCCCCTTGCACGGGAGGAGGGTCTGTTCACCCATGTCGACGCGGCATGGGCCGGGTCCGCGCTGATCTGCCCTGAATTCAGGGGCATCGCCAAGGGGATCGAGATGGCGGATTCGATGGTGATGAACCCGCATAAGTGGCTGATGACCAATTTCGACTGTTCGGCGCATTTCGTGAAATCGGTCGATGATTTGCAGAAAACCATGTCGATCACGCCGGCCTATCTGGTCACGCAGGATGCTGACGGCATTCAGGATTACTCGCAGATCACGATGGAGCTGGGCCGCCGCTTCCGGGCGCTGAAGCTGTGGTTCGTGATTCGTGCCTATGGCGTCGCCGGACTGCAGAAAATCATCCGTGACCATGTCGCCTGGGCAGAGCAGCTTGCCGAACGGCTCGGCGCGGTGCCGGGGATCGAGCTGACAAGCCCGGTCCAGCTGGGGCTTTTCAGTTTCCGAATTCGCCCCGAGGGCACAGAGGACGGCGAAGCTCTCGACAGGCTGAATGCGGAATTTCTCGATGCGGTGAATGGCGACGGCACGATCTACCTGACCCAGACCGTGCATGAGGGCCGTTACATCATCAGGGTGAGCATCGGCACCACCGCGACCAGTCAGGATGATATCGCCATCGCCTTCGACACGATCACGCGTCTGGCCGCGCCTTACCTGAAAACAGCAACATGAAGAAAGAAGAAGGCCGGCGGTAAAGCAAAGAAACCCGCCGGCCTTCGGGGACCTGATGGTCGGTCCGGCGCGCTGCTCCCCCAAGCCCGCTTTCCGGGATATTTCGACCAACAGCGGGAAGCTGAAGATCAGCGACACCTTGGTAGCGCGCCACGGGCAGACTGCCGAGTAAAAAAGTGAAAAAGTGAAAACAGTAAAATATTTACATTTTCTTTCGGTTTAGACATATCTCCATCCATTTTATATCCCTCTATTAACTTTTCATAATAAACTTTATTTAATCTAAATAATCTTTCTATATTTTCTGTTATTTTATTAGAAGATGGTTCTAATGATGGAAGGGCATCTATACTACTCAAAGAGGGTGATGAAACTGTATCACTTATAGGTATCGAAGACTCCTTTGGTGGAATTATGTTACTAGAGAGATCAACTATAAGAGAACAAGTGCAAGCTCAAGATATAGGACTATCTCGTTTTGAGATTGATCAAGCTGGAGTTCATAAACAAAGATTTGGTTTTCATTTAGATGATCCCTCTGGGCCTATTCGTAGGGAAATAGTTTTTGGTAATCCATCATTCATTCAAGATGAAAATATTCCGTAAGATCAAATCATAATCGCCAATTGATTAACAAAAAAAACATGATATTAAGCCGAAAGTCATAACAATAGTTGGGCTTCATTTTGCTTAATCGTTTTTTTTCTGAACGTGATAAAAAAAACCTGGCCTGGTTTTGGCAAAGCTATATGCGCGCCAGGGCAAAGTGGTTAATATTCGTGCTGCTGTTAATAATTTTCCAAGGTTTTGTCTATCAACAATTTCTTGTTCTTACCGAGTCTGGTCTACGAGTTATCTTTTCAAGTGGCACATTTAGTGAGCTCATTTGGGTCTGTTTAGCAATTCTCATAATCTTTACAGTACGCGCATTTACGAGTTTTGTAATTCCAACAATTTCAGCAAAACTATCTACATCCGCTCTCTTGGAACTGAGACATGATTTGACCCAACATATTTTGCGGTTGCCTCAATCATATTTTGATAAAGCAAGCTCCGGCGATCTCATATTGCGACTTGTTAACCAAGTTCAAGAGTTGAGTACTTTTGTTGGGCAAACTACGGTCAAAGCTATGCGAGACACCGCAACAGTCGTGATTGTTTCAGGCTATCTGGTATATAAAAATATCTTATTATTCAGTATTGCATTAGTTGTCATACCACTCATAGCTTTTTTGATGATTGCTGTGGTTAAGCGCGCCAGAAAAATGCAAGCTTTAAATCAAACCGCTATAGGAAAATTTATTTCCAATATTGATGAAATGAAAACTGGGATGCGAACTACTAAAATGACGGCCCAGGAAGAGGCAGAGGCCCAGCGCATTTCAGGGTCAGCAAATTTAATAAGAGCATACACATACAAACTGATGCGAACACATGCACTAACACCACCGGTAATCGATTTGTCTTCTGCATTCGTTTATATGTTAGTAGTAGGCGGCGGTGGTTACATGGCTCTTTCTGACCAATTTGATATGGATGGCGCTTCAATAATTGCTTTTCTTATTGGGCTTGTCATAGTTTTTGATCCTGCA
>ENA-OSEY01001707-OSEY01001707.1-marine-metagenome-genome-assembly--contig:-NODE-1707-length-14854-cov-3.722406_pt1 | contig 14854 bp, 9 predicted proteins | sample MGYA00248465_ERZ534230 | MGnify/ENA primary metagenome ERZ534230 (study PRJEB26409, sample SAMN06344110) | marine metagenome | isolation source: Sea water from surface | place: Atlantic Ocean:Southern...
AAATTTAAAGATAAACATATTTTTATTCATAATATTTCTTTTGGAGAAAAGACAAAAACAAGATTGAATCAAGTAAAGTTTTTTAACAGAAAAATTAAAAAAGAAGAAATATCAAGGTCTTCCTTCAGTGACCTAAGAACAATTTTTGCAAATTTGAGTTTAAAAGATTCTTCTATTGCGGGCATTGCTAAGTCTCTCATTAACTGGAAGTTAACAAATACATTTTGTACAAAATGTGGAGAAAAATTTGCAAACCCTATCAATTTCAAATGGGAGACCCAATGTATAGCTTGTAAAAAAATATATTTTCCAAGAATAGACCCTGTCATAATTGTTATTGTAGTAAAAGGTAACAAGGCACTTATTGGAAGATCTCATCACTTTCCAAAAAAACTTTATTCTTGTTTAGCAGGCTTTGTTGAACTTGGAGAAACATTAGAAACTGCTGCAAGACGTGAAATACTAGAAGAGGTTGGTGTATATATTAATGATATAAAGTTTATTACTAATCAGCCCTGGCCATTTCCATCATCCTTAATGTTTGGTTTAATTGCTAAAGCTAAAAATAAAAAATTGAAAATCGACAAAAATGAAATAGAGGATGCTTTTTGGATTTCAAAACAGGAACTAAAACAAGTGCTTAATGGAAGGAATAATAATATTATTGCAGCAAGAGAAGGAACAATAGCCAGATTTCTTTTAGAAAAATGGGTAAAAGATGAAATCTAGTTATCACTAATTAAATTTTCTAAATTCGTGACACTCATAGACACCTAATATTTTAAACATACTTGTAAAAAAAATTAATTCATCGAGTGCGCGTTTAACTTTTTCTTCATCTGGATGACCCTCTATATCTGCATAAAATTGAGTAGATGTGAAAGATCCTGAAACCATATAGCTTTCTAATTTTACCATATTAACATTATTTGTAGCAAAACCACCCATTGCTTTATAAAGAGCGGCAGGTATATTTCTAACCTGAAAAACAATAGTTGTCATAAATTTAGCATTTTTGGATAAATCTAAATCCTGTTTTTTATTAGCCATTATTAAAAAACGAGTTGTATTATTTTTCATATCTTCTATTTCAACACCGAGCGCATCAAGTCCATAAATCTTACCAGCAAGTGGAGAAGCTAGGGCCGATTGAGACCTATCACTGCTTTCTGAAACAATTTTAGCAGATCCCGCTGTATCAATACCTGATAATGGCTTGATATTATTTTTCGACAAAAATTTTCTACACTGTCCCAATAAAACAGTATGACTCATTGCTGTCTTGACCTCACTTAATGAAACACCAGGCAATGCAAGAAGGTTTATATGAACTCTTAAAAAATGTTCTTTTATAATAAACAGACCAGAATTAGGAAGTAAGTAATAAGCATCAGCAACTCTACCATAGGTAGAATTCTCTACCGGTATAATCGTATATTGTGCGTTTCCTTCTTTTACTTGATCCATTGCCATTTCAAAAGTAGAACAAGGTAATGGAACAGCATTTGGAAAAGCCTCACTACAAGCTTGATGAGAATATGATCCGAGTTCACCTTGAAAAGATATTTTCAAAAAAAAATTCCTTTTGTTCTATTTGTCGCGTAAACAACACCTTGAAAACTATATATAGAAGTAGTTAAAGTACAATACGAAAATAAAATTAAATATATTTGAAGGACATTATGATGGATACAATGACATGGACAAAAATTATAGGTGCTGGTTGTGGGTCCCTTTTAATACTATTACTTATACAATGGACAGCAGAAGAAATTTACCATCATAGCCATTATAAATATAAAGAGGTAGCTTACCTTTTAGAAATTGAAGAAGAAGTTACTGAGGTTGAGAAAGAGGAAGAAGAGACACCATTTGTTGAATTAGTTGCAAATGCAGATTTATCAAAAGGAAAAAAAGTTTTTGGTAAATGTAAAGCTTGTCATAAATTAGGAGATGGTGAAAATGGAACGGGCCCACATCTTCATAAAATAATTGGAAGAGAGATGGCTGTAATATCGGATTTTAAATATTCATCAAGTTTTAAAGGTCTCGAAGGTAATTGGAGTATTGATGAACTAAATTTATTTTTAACCAAACCGTCTAATTATATAAAAGGTACGGCAATGAATTTCGCTGGTCTTGGAAAAGCAACCGATAGAGCAAATTTAATTGCCTATTTAGAAGATAGCACAAAATAAATGATTTAACGATTAATAAATAATTTAAGGTTAACCTTCAAAAAAAATATAATTTTATTAAATAAAAGTCTAAAGTAATTAAATTATCTTTTAAAACAATTTTAACACTAATGGGGTTCTTTATTATGAAAAAAATTAGTTTTAATAATTTTTTTAAATTTTTTCTTTTGATTGGATTTTTATTTTTTTCTAGCTTTAGTTTTTCTGAAACGCTAATCAAGTCTCATGGTATTTCAAGTTTTGGAAATCTAAAGTATTCAAAAAATTTTACTCACTTAGATTATGTTAATCCAAAAGCACCCAAAGATGGAGAAATATCTACTTGGGCATTTGGAACATTTGACTCCTTAAATAGATATATAGTTAAAGGAAATGCCGCTGGATCTGGCAACATTTTCATCGAAACGTTAATGACAGAAACTGCTGATGAGCCCGATTCTATGTATGGATTACTAGCAGAAAGTATCGAGTATCCTCAGGATCGATCTTTTGTAATTTTCAACCTCAGACCTGAAGCCCAATTTTCAGATGGATCTAAAGTAACAGCCTCTGATGTTGTTTTTAGCCATTATATTTTATTAGAAAAAGGAATACCTTCTCTTAAACAACTTTTTGCGGATATTGAAAAAGTTGAGGAATTATCACCTACAAGGGTAAAATTTAGTTTTAAGCAACCATCAGATAATAACGAACTATTAATGTTAGCCGCTTCATCTAGTGTTTTTTCTAAAAAGTTTTTTTCTTCTCGGGATTTTGCAGAGAGCAGTCTTGAACCTATGTTAGGTAGTGGGCCGTATACTTTAGATGAAATTGAAGTTGGCAAAAGGTTAGTCTATAAGCTTAATGATAATTACTGGGGAAAGCATTTAGCTATTAATAAGGGTAGAAATAATTTTAAAAAAATCCGATACGAATATTATGCTGACACTACTGCGGCTTTCGAAGGTTTCAAAGCTGGTGAATATACTTTCCGTTCTGAAAATTCATCACAAAAGTGGGCACAAGATTATAATTTTCCAGCTATTGAAAAGAATATTATTAAAAAGGAAACTCTTCCGGATGGAAATTTAGGTTCTGCTCAGGCATTCTTCTTTAATCTTCGTTTAGATAAATTTAAAGACCCAAAAATAAGAGAAGCTATAGGTCTTATGTTTAATTTTGAGTGGTCAAATAAAACACTTTTTTTTGGGCTCTATGATAGGGTAACTAGTTTTTGGGAAAATAGCGAAATGCAAGCCTCTGGTAAAATTTCGGAAAAAGAGCTTGCCATACTTAGTCCTATAAAAAATTATTTACCTAAAAGTGTTTTTGATGATACTGTTTTCATTCCTCCTATATCTAAACCTGATAAAGTAGACAGAAAAAATAGGAGAAAAGCTACAAAATTGTTAAAAGAAGCAGGCTGGGACTTAGTAGACGGAAAGTTAAAAAATAAAAATGGTGATAAATTTTCTTTAGAAATTTTAAATTATTCTCCTGCATTTGATAGAATTATAAACCCATTTATTGAAAACCTTAAGTTATTAGGAATAGATGCAAAACATACAAGAATAGACGGCACTCAATATACCGAGAGAGTGAGAAATTTTGAATGGGAAATTATAACATCAACTTATGGTAATTCATTAACACCTGGCTTGGAACTTATACAACAATACTCTTCTAAAACTGCTGATGTACCTTCTCGAAATCTGGTAGGATTAAAAAATGAAGGCATAGATAAGCTAATTGAATTAGCTGCTAAAGCCAAAACGAGAGACGATCTGAATGTTATTATAAGATCTTTGGATAGATCACTAAGATCCTTACACATATGGGTCCCGCAATGGTATAAAAATGTGCATACTATTGCTTATAGAAATCAGTATGCATACCCAAATAATCTTCCTCCTTTTGAATTAGGTGCCTTTGACTTCTGGTGGTTTGATGCAAAAAAAGCAGCAATTCTAGAAAATAAATAAAGACGCATGCTTGATTATATCATTAGGCGAATTTTATTTATTATTCCAACATTGTTAGGCATAATGTTCCTTAACTTTTTATTGGTTCAATTTGTACCAGGTGGTCCTGTTGAGCAAATGATATACCAATTCGAAAATGGTTCAAATTTGGAATTGGTTGGAGGGGGTGGAACAGATGCTGGCCAACAAAATGATCAAAATCAATCATTAAAAAATGACTCAAAATATAGAGGAGCTCAAGGTTTACCTGAAGAGTTTATAAAAGATTTGGAAAAACAATTTGGTTTTGATAAATCACCAAGTCAACGCTTCATTATAATGATACAAAACTATTTAACTTTTAATTTTGGAGAAAGTTATTTTAGATCAATTTCTGTTATTGATTTAGTTTTAGAAAAAATGCCCGTTTCTATCACACTTGGGTTATGGTCTACTCTTATTGCTTATCTCATTTCTATACCACTTGGAATAAGAAAAGCAGTTAATGATGGCTCTTCTTTTGATACAATTTCATCAGGAATTATTATAATTTGCTACTCTTTACCAGGCTTTTTATTTGCAATAATTCTTTTAGTTTTTTTTGCAGGTGGAAGTTATTATCAAATTTTTCCAATGCGAGGCTTAACATCGGATAATTGGAGCGAGCTGACAAATTTTGGCAAAGTTTTAGATTATTTGTGGCATATCTTTCTTCCAGTTTTAGCTTCAACAATAGGATCTTTTGCTACACTTACTCTTTTAACAAAAAATTCATTTGTTGATGAAATAAAAAAACAATATGTGATAACTGCCAAGGCAAAAGGACTTCCAAAAAATAGAGTGTTGTATGGTCATGTTTTTAGAAACGCCATGCTTATAATAATTGCAGGATTTCCAGGATTATTTATAGGTGTATTTTTTGGAGGTTCACTCATAATTGAAACAATTTTTTCATTGGATGGACTAGGTCGTTTAGGATTTGAAGCTGCCTTGACACGTGACTATCCTGTTATGTTTGGAACACTTTATTTTTTTGGTCTATTAGGACTAATTATTGGTCTAATATCAGATCTAGTTTATGTAGTTGTTGATCCTAGAATTGATTTTGAAAGTAGAAATACATGAGTCCATTAAATAAAAGACGTTGGCAAAATTTTAAACAAAATAAACGTGCTATTTATAGCTTATTAATTTTTTCTATTTTTTTTCTTATATCAGTCTTCGCTGAGTTTATAGCAAACGATAAACCACTAATGATTTATTACAATAAGGAATTTTATTCACCAATAATTAAGAATTATAGTGAGCGTGTTTTTGGGGGAGAATTTGAAACTGAAGCTGAATACAAAACTATTGAAGTAGAATGTCTTATATTGAGTGGAGGTATGCTAGATGAATGCCTAGATAATCCAAAAAAAACAATAAGTAAAACTCAAGAATTGAATTTGAATAATTGGATCCTTTGGCCACTCATAAAATCATCATTTGATACAGTAAATTACGACGTTGATATAGCTCCTAGTCCACCTGACAATAATCACCTACTGGGAACAGACGATCAAACAAGAGATGTAGTTGCTAGAATAATTTATGGGTTTAGGCTTTCAGTTTTTTTTGCATTCTTGGTTACAATCTTTTCAACAATTATTGGAATAGGTGCTGGAGCTATTCAGGGGTTTTTTGGTGGATGGACTGATTTAATTTGTCAAAGATTCATAGAAATATGGACTTCTCTTCCCTACCTATACGTGATTATTATTCTAGCTGCAGTTTTTCCTATGAATTTTTGGTTGCTTACTTTTATAGTTATTCTTTTTAGTTGGACTGCACTAGTTGGTGTTGTAAGAGCAGAGTTTTTAAGAGTTCGAAACTTTGAATATATAATGGCTGCAAGAGCACTTGGAGTTTCTAATTTTAAAATTATAATTCGTCATATCATCCCTAATGCTATGGTAGCAAGTATAACTCTATTGCCATTTTTTATAACTGGCTCTATTGCAACTCTTGCAACACTGGATTTTCTTGGCTTTGGTTTACCGGCCAGCTATCCTTCACTAGGTGAACTAGCCCTTCAAGCAAAAAATCAACTAAATGCACCTTGGCTAGGTATTTCAGCTTTTTTAACTTTTACTGTGATGCTATCACTTCAAGTATTTATTTTTGAAGGAATAAGGGATGCTTTTGATCCTAGAAAAGTTTTTACATGAGAGAAAAAATATTAGAATTCCAAAACCTATCAATTTCTTTTCATGAAAATAAAAAGGTAGTTAAAAATTTATCTTTTTCGCTTAATGAAAAAGAGACATTAGCACTTGTTGGAGAAAGTGGCTCAGGTAAATCAATAACGGCTTTAGCTTGTATGAACCTATTACCAAATAATGCTAAAATAGAGGGTAACATTTTTTTTGAAAATAAAAACTTATTAGACCAAGAAGAAAACGAACTTCAAAAGATCCGTGGTAATAAAGTTTCTTATATTTTTCAAGAGCCTATGACATCTCTTAACCCGTTACAGACAATTCAACACCAAATTAAAGAAAGCATAATTCTTCACCAAAAGTTAAATAAAAATGAAGCTTCTAAAAAAGTTATTTGGCTTTTGAAAATGGTAGGTCTCTCAAAAATTAATAATAACACACCTAGTTACCCTCACCAATTATCTGGTGGCCAGAGACAACGAGCTATGATTGCTATGGCATTAAGTAATAATCCTAAAATTTTAATTGCAGATGAACCTACTACTTCTCTGGACGTATCAGTAGAAAACAAAATTTTAAATCTATTAGAAGATCTAAAAAGTCGTTTTGGCATGAGCATTTTATTTATTACGCATGATCTCAGCGTTGTAAGAAAAATTGCTGATAACGTGGTAGTTATGCAATCAGGTAAAATTGTTGAAAAGGGAATAACTAGAAATATCCTAAATAATCCCAAAATGGTCTATACCCGTAAACTCATTTCAGAACCTGAAAAGATAATTAAAAAAAAGAAATCAAATAATATTCCTATTATTGAGGTAAAAAATATTAGTGTTAATTATCCAATAAGAACAAGTATTTTTAAAAGGGTTAAAAGAAATTTTAAAGCAGTTAACAATGTAAGCTTCAAAATTGCTGCTGGTGAAACTTTAGGGATTGTAGGAGAAAGCGGGTCTGGTAAAAGTAGCTTAGGATTGGGAATTCTTAGGTTAATAAGTTCTGAAGGTGAAATTTTTTTTGATAATAAATCTATTAGAAACCTAAAAGGTAAAGAATTAACTAAAATCAGAAAAGATATTCAAATAGTATTTCAGGATCCGTATGGATCATTATCTCCAAGAATGTGTGTATCCGAAATTATTGCTGAAGGACTTAATGAACATTATCCATATTTTTCAAAAACAGAAGTAATGAGAAAAGTTAAGAAGAGTCTAGAAAATGTGGAATTACCTACTGACATACTGAGTAGATACCCGCATGAATTTTCAGGTGGACAAAGACAGCGAATTGCTATTGCTAGGGCAATTATACTAAGACCAAAGTTCTTGATCTTAGATGAACCTACCTCAGCTTTAGACAGAACTATACAATTACAAATTTTAAAGCTTTTAGCTAAACTCCAGAATAAATATAATATGGCATATCTTTTTATAAGCCATGATTTAAGATTAATGAAATTTTTTACAGATAAACTATTAGTGATGTATCAAGGAACAGTCGTAGAGAAAGGTTTGACTTCAAATATCTTTAAAAAACCAGAGAGTGCATATTCTAAATTATTATTTGAAGCGGCATTTAATAAGTAATACTTGAAAATTAAATTATACCACAACCTCCTCCTCCAGGAGTTTCGATTTGTAAAATATCATCTCTATCTAAAGTAATTTTATCACATGGTTTTAGAATTATTTTTTTTCCATTACTTTTATAAACAGTTGATTTTCCAACTTTTCCAGCTCCACCACCATTAAGACCAGGTGGTGGAACTTGACGATGGCCTGAAATAATTGCCAAACTCATTCTTTGAAGAAATCTAATATTTCTAATTACACCATTTCCCCCTTTTGCAATCCCACTTCCTCCAGAATTTTTTCTTATTGAAAAGTTTTCTAAGACTACAGGGAATCTTGATTCAAGTATTTCTGGATCAGTTAATCTACTATTTGTCATATTACTATGCACTCCAGATGTCCCCTCATAAAGTTCTCCATTCTTTAGAATACCTGCCCCTGTTCCCCCACATATAGTTTCATAATATTGGTATTTTTTATTTCCCCAAGTAACATTATTCATAGTGGATTGAGACGCAGCTTGTATACCAAAAGCAAGTAATAGAGCCGATGTCACTGCTTGACTTGTTTCTACATTTCCAGCGATTACTGCAGCAGGGTATTCTGGTGAAAGAATAGTACCTTTTGGTAGCACTAACTTAACATTTTCCATTAAGCCCGCATTCATTGGTATTTTTCCACCAACTAAAATTCTAATGGCATATAACACAGCAGCTCGGGTTACTGGTTGCGGAGCATTAAAATTTGTTTCAGTTTGGGATGTTGTCCCTGAAAAATCAACTACAATTTTTTCTGGGTTTTTGGTGGTACTAACAGAAACACATATTTTTCTCTTTTTATTATCAATGTCGTCATCCATATAATAAATGTACGACCCTTTCTTAATTGATTTCAGAATATTTCTCACCATTTCAGATGCATTGTTATTCACAAATTTTGTATATTTTTTTACTAAGGTGACACCATATTCATTAATCAAATCTCTTAATTCTAATTCGCCCTTTTCGCAGGCCGCAACTTGAGCTCTAAGATCTGCAAGATTCTTTGAAAGGGATCTAACAGGAAATTTTGCTCCTAGTAAAAGATCTGAAATTTCTCTTTTTTTAAAATTCCCATTTTGTACTAATTTGAAATTATCAATATAAACACCTTCATCCTCAATTTCTCTACTATCTGGAGGCATAGAACCTGGAGTTAGTCCTCCTACATCAGTATGGTGACCCCTTGCAGCAACAAAAAACAAAATTTCATCTTTTGAAGGATGAAAAATAGGTTTAATAACAGTTATGTCTGGAAGATGTGTTCCACCATGATATGGTGCATTCAGAGCATAAACATCTCCTTTTTTAATTATCTTATTTTTTAAGATTATAGCTTTAACGGAAGCATCCATCGAACCCAGATGAACAGGCATATGTGGTGCATTGGCTATTAAATCTCCTTTCTTATCAAAAACTGCACAGGAGAAATCTAATCTTTCTTTTATTGTAACAGACTGTGCAGTATTTTCTAAAACAATCCCCATTTGTTCTGCTATTGACATAAATATATTATTGAATACTTCCAATAGCATTGGATTAGGTTTTGAAGTTTCAATATTCTTAATTTTATACTTTTTTTCACTTATACTTTTCAAAATAACATCATCATGCTCTAATTTCTCACATTGCCAATTTGGTTTGACTAAAATCGAAGTAAATTCATCTATAACTATTGCAGGTCCAATTACTTTTTCGTTTAAAAAAAGGTCTTTTTTTTGAACTAATTTACAATTTTGCCACTTTCCATCTATAAATATCTGATCACTAAAATAATCTTTTTTAAAAAAAACCTTATGTCTTGTTTGATTAATTTTTTCCCTAATTTCATTATTTTTTGATTGGAAAACTTCTACTGCAATTGAATCAATGTGAATTGGATCATCTGATATTTTAAACCCATACCTTCTTTTAAAATTTGTATAGAAATCTTCTCTAATATCATCAAAAGACTTCAACCTTACTTGAAAAGTCGTATCAGAGTTCTTTAACCTTAGAAAAATTGTTTCATATACCCCAATATCGTCTTTTTCTATTTTTTGAGCAATAAGCTCATGTTTTAACTCATCAGTTAATCTCTGAAGAGAGTCTTCCAAAAGTTTTAAATTTGCTCTTGTTAAAGGCTTTTCAATAGTCTCTTTTTTCAAACTTCTAACATTAGCTAAACCAATTCCATATGCTGAAAGCAAAGAAGCTTTTGAATGGATATAACACTTTTTTATGTTGAGGTTTTCAGCAATTGAGCAAGCAAATTGGCCACCTGCCCCACCAAAAACTGTGAGGCAATATTTATTGAGATCATATCCTTTTTGAACTGAGATTTTTTTAATTGCATTTGCCATATTTTGAGATGCTATGTTCAGCCAATCTTCAGCTAAACTCTCTTCAGATTGATTTAGTTTTTGAGCAATTGAACGAATGGCTTTTCTAGGGGTTGCTTGATCTAGAAGCTGTTTACCATTTTTTCCAAAAATAGCTGGAAAAAATTCAGGCCTTAATCTTCCCGTAATTAAGTTAGCATCTGTCACAGTTAAAGGTCCTCCATTGCCATAAGAAGATGGACCAGGATAAGCGCCTGCACTTTCAGGACCGACTTGTAATCGGCCTAACCTATAAGAAAGTATACTTCCACCACCTGCTGCTACAGTATTTATATTCATCATTGGGGAAGCTAACCTCACACCAGCTATTTGACTTCTATGAGTTCTTTCATAACTTCCTGAAAAGTGGCAAACATCTGTAGAAGTTCCACCCATATCAAAACCAATTATTCTATTTTCACCTATCTTTTTGCTTACTTCTACTGCTCCTACTACGCCTCCAGCAGGACCAGATAAAACGGCATCCTTCCCCCGAAATAAGTCTTTAGATATCAAACCACCATTTGATTGCATAAATTTTAGTTTATGACCTAAATCGCCCGAAAAATTCTCAACTAATTGTTCTACATATCTTTTAAGCACTGGCGTTAAGTAGGCATCTATTACAGTTGTATCTCCTCTTTCTACAAATCTTATTTGAGGCGATATTTCATGACTTGCTGAAACTTGTTTAAACCCCAAAGAATAAGCTAATTCTAATATTGTTTTTTCGTGATTTACATACTTGTAACCGTGCATTAACAAGATCGCACAAGAGGTTATACCTTTTTTTATACACTTTATTAATTCTTTTTTTAATTTAGAGACATCAGGTGCTATTACTGTTTTTCCATCTGCCAGTATTCTCTCCTCAACACTGACCACTTTTTCATAGAGCTGGTCAGGTAGATTAATTTTTCTTGCAAATATATCAGGGCGATTTTGGTAACCTATTCTAAGTTGGTCTTCAAATCCCTTAGTAACAACTAAAACAGTTCTTGCCCCTTTTCTTTCTAGTAAAGCGTTTGTAGCTACAGTTGTACCTACTTTTATTTCAGAAATTAGAGAGGTTGGAATTTTTTTATTTTTTGGAATACTTAAAAACTGCTTTATAGAATGAATAGTTGCATCTTTATATTTGCTAGGATTAATAGAAAGATGTTTAGAGATTAATAACTTCCCGGTTGGATCTAAAGCTATAGAATCTGTGAAGGTTCCACCTCTATCTATCCAAAAGCTCCATTTTGACATTAATTTCCCTTTGATAAAATTTTAAGAATGACTAAATAAGTTTAATTTTATAATATATATATAAAATTCAAAATGAAAGGAACTAGTTCGTGAATGCCATCCATACAAATACTTTTCAAAAGGATTACCTTCGGAGGCATCAGTTTTAGCAAATAACCAACTTTTAAAAATTAACAAAGCAAGTGAAAAGATAAAACATAACAAAATAATATAAAAGAATTGTTTTTAAATAAATTACATTAATTTTTTTTTAAAGTTAAAATAATTCTAAAATAGGTAAAACATGAATAAAAAAATAATAGAAAAAACAGAACTTCCTTCATGGGATCTTTCAGATTTATATAAATCAACTGAATGTTCTGAAATAGATCAAGATTTAGATAAATTAGAAAAACTTACTATTAGTTTTAATAAAAAATATAAAGGAAAAATATATAAATTAAATGATAAAAAAGTTTTTGATCTCTTCAAAAGTTTAGAAATAATAGAAAAGTTGAGTGGTAGATTAATTTCTTTTGCTTATCTAAATTACTGCGAAAAAGTTAATTGTGAGGCGAAGAATAAATTTCTTTCCTACATACAAGAAAAGCTTGTTAAATTTGAATCCAGAATGCTTTTTTTGTCCTTAGAAATTAATTCTCTTAATGAAAAGAAGTTTAAAAGTTTAATCTCAAAGCAGAGCAAAGTTTATAAATTTAAAACATTTTTAAAAAAAATGAGATTATTTAAACCATACCAACTTTCTGAAGGACTAGAAAATTTATTAAATGAATATAAATCATCATCTAGATCCTCTTGGGTTAAATTATTTGATGAAACAATATCAGAGTTAAGTATATCAGTATCTAACAAGCAGTATTCTTTTGAAGAAAGTTTGAATCTATTACAAAATAATAACTCAAGAATAAGAGCCATGGCAGGTACAAGACTTTCAGAAGTTTTACAGAAAAAAATTAAATTATTTAGTAGGATTACTAATACCTTAGCCAAAGAAAAACAAATTGAAGACGAGAAAAGAAAATTTGATAGTCCTGCAGCTTCGAGACATCTTGCTAATAATGTAGATCCAAAAATTATTCAAAATCTTAGAGATACAGTTGTAGCTTCTTACCAAAATACTTCACACAGGTATTACAGACTTAAAGCAAAGATATTAAATAAAAAAAAATTAAAACTATGGGATAGAAATGCACCTATTAGATCAAGAAAAGAACCACAGATTGATTGGGATAATGCAAAAAATATTGTCTTGGAAGCCTATTATGATTTTGATCCCAAAATTTCTGAAATAGGTAAAGAATTTTTTGATAATAATTGGATTCATGCTAAACCAAACCCAAATAAAGCATCAGGTGCTTTTAGCCATCCTACCGTTACAGACGTCCACCCTTTTATTTTATTAAATTATTTTGGAACAAGTAGAGATGTAATGACCCTAGCACATGAATTGGGTCATGGGATACATCAAGTACTTGCATCCAAACAAGGTGAAATTTTATCAAATACACCACTCACTTTAGCAGAAACCGCTTCAGTTTTTGGAGAAATGCTTACTTTTGAAAGACTACTAAATGCTGAGAAAAATATCACCAGAAGAAAATATTTATTAGCAGGAAAAATAGAAGATATGATAAATACAGTAATAAGACAGATATCTTTTTACGACTTTGAAAAACAAATTCATGATAAAAGAAAAGAAGGTGAGTTAACTTCTGAAGATATTTCAGAAATTTGGATGAATATATCTAAAGAAAGCCTGGGTGATAGTTTTGAATTTGACAGTAATTATAAATATTTCTGGTCATATATTCCTCATTTTATCCATTCTCCCTTTTATGTGTACGCATATGCATTTGGGGATGGGATGGTTAATTCGCTATTTTCAAAATATAAAAATAAAGATTGTGATTTTGAAAAAAAGTATATCAAATTACTCAAAGCAGGCGGATCAAAAAACTATAAAGAACTTTTAAAACCATTTAACCTAAATATTTCTAAAAAGGATTTTTGGGAGAAAAGTATAAGTGTGATAGATAATTTAATTGATGAACTAGAGAGTGTAGTTTAATAATTATGCAGGTTCTTTCTGCGCTAATTCGTACATCTTTTTTTGAAGCTTTTCAAAAGCCCTAACTTCTATTTGACGTATTCTTTCCCTACTAACATTATACTCGTTGCTTAAATCTTCTAATGTTAAAGGATCATCTATTAATTTACGCTTTGTTAAAATTTCACACTCTCTCTGGTTTAGAGACGAAAGTGCAGATTTTAACAATACCCTTCTACTATCTAATTCTTGTTTATCAGCAAATTTGGCTGCATGATCAGAATCTTCGTCTTCAATCCAATCCTGCCATTCCAACGTACCTTCGTTATTAGTATTAACTAACACATTTAAGGATGCATCGCCCCCACCCATTCTTCTGTTCATTGAAATTACTTCATCTTGACTAACATTCAGATTTTCAGCAATGCTTTTTACATTATCTGGATGAAGCTCTCCATCTTCCATAACCCCAATTCTATTTTTTGCCTTTCTTAAGTTAAAGAAAAGTTTCTTTTGAGCACTTGTTGTACCCATTTTAACTAAACTCCAACTTCTTAAAATATATTCTTGAATACTGGCTTTAATCCACCACATCGCATATGTTGCTAAACGAAAGCCTTTATCTGGATCAAATCTTTTCACTGCTTGCATCAAACCAACATTTGCCTCTGAAACAACTTCGTTGATTGGTAATCCATAGCCTCTGTAACCAAGTGCAATTTTTGCAGCCAGTCTTAGATGTGACGTAACAAGCCTATGAGCACTTTTTCTATCGTCATGATCAACCCATGCTTTTGCTAACATAAATTCTTCCTCGGAGCTAAGCATAGGGAATTTCTTAATCTCATTAAGATAGTCAGATAAACTTCCATCACTTAAAGCTGGTAAATTGCTATTATTCATTTGAACCTCTCAATCAGGATACTGATATAGTAGTTTTAAAAAAAAATTCAATATATTTATTTTAATTAATATAATTCTGAAAAAGATGTTTCTAATTTTTGAAAATCTGATGGTAAAGGAGTTTGAAAAGATTTGTTTTCCGAAGTTATAGGGTGAACAAAAGATAAGTTTCTGGCATGTAGTGCCTGTCTTTTGAAATTGAGATAAATATTACCTAATGTTTTAACAAGTTCAGTATCTGTTTTTTTCCCAGATCTATATATTTGATCACCAACAATACCATGATTTATTGAATCCATATGGACCCTGATTTGATGAGTTCTACCAGTTTCAAGCCAACATTCCACT
>ENA-OSEY01001708-OSEY01001708.1-marine-metagenome-genome-assembly--contig:-NODE-1708-length-14845-cov-5.660956_pt1 | contig 14845 bp, 12 predicted proteins | sample MGYA00248465_ERZ534230 | MGnify/ENA primary metagenome ERZ534230 (study PRJEB26409, sample SAMN06344110) | marine metagenome | isolation source: Sea water from surface | place: Atlantic Ocean:Southern...
GCTTTGTCAATGGTCAGTCATTAAGCAGTTATTTGGTCAGAGAGGGTTTTGCATTCGCATATAGAAAATACTCAAATAAATACATAAAAGATGAAGAATATGCTAAATCTAATAAACTTGGAATGTGGTCTATGGAATTTGAATATCCATGGGATTTCCGAAGTAATAATTAAATATTTTGTCAAAGATATATCTTTCTGTAATAATTTTCATTGTTAATTTAAATTTTTATTCAAATTTATACTCGTCAGATCAAGATTACTGTGTAGGTTATTTAGAGGAAGTCTACTGGTCTTTGGATCCGATTGAAGAGATTGAGACACGAGATCAAATTATACTCTTCTTCAATGAAAATTTTGAAGGAGCAAAAGCTTTAAACTATGACTTATATTATGACTCCCTATCAAAACAGTTTTTAACTGACTTAAGTGATGTTGATATCAGTCAGTACAAAAAAGTTAATTACCCTAATTTTGAAATTCTAGTATTGGATGCATACATCAATCTATTTAAAGGAGACGGAACTGACTACTGTCCTGCTTTTTGGAATGATTGCTCCGAGGAGTCTTTAAACTCTTTTTTTCAAGCGTCTGAAGATTTTAGTAAAACTTGGAGCGGTGAAGAAAATGTTTTGAATTTTTTAAATGACTACTTTTTGGGACACCATTGCACCATGTACTTTGATAATTCCATAGATCAAGAAATATTTATTAGTGACCTGAATATTTTAATTAGAGAATTAACAAAACAACAATGATTGCTACCTAAATCTTAAGTTTTTCTTTGAAAGCTCATTAATATTTGAAACTCCCATTAAAATCATATCCCTCTCTATTTCTTTTTTGAGATTGCTTAAAGCTAACTCTACACCTTTTTGACCTCCTGCAGCTAATGCATACAAATACATTCTACCTCCTGAACAAGCTTTAGCACCTAAAGACAATGCTTTCAAAATATGTGTACCTCTTTTAATCCCTCCTTCACAAATAACATCAATCTTATCTCCTACTGCATTGACAACCTCTTCCAACTGATCAAAAGGAGATCGAGATCCATCTAATTGTCTTCCACCATGATTAGAAATCATAATTGCGGAGGCTCCTACATCTACTGCTTTTTTTGCATCTTCAACAGACATCACACCTTTGATAGCAAGAGGCTTTCCCCATTTTTTATTAATCTCTTCTATTTTTTTCCAAGTCAACGAATTATCTAACATTTTAGTAAAATAATCTCCAATACTTGTCATAACATTTGTTCCTTCAGTAACATGTTTATTTAAATTACTTAATTCCCATTTAGGTTTTGTGAAATAATTAAAAGCCCATGCAGGGTGGGTTGCAAAACTTACTATACTCTTTAATGATAAATTTAGTGGTATTGTGAAACCAGTGTATAAATCTCTTTCTCTATTTCCTCCAACAGCTGTGTCGACTGTAACGGCCATTGCATTAAAATTATGTTCTTTACATTGATCAATTAAGTAATTGTTTAAGCCATCATCTTTATGAACATATAATTGAAATAATTTTGGAGTAGAAATACGTTTTGATACTTCTTCAATACTAGCTGTACCCAATGATGAAACACCAAACATTGTTTTAAATTTTTCTGCAGCAAGACCAACTCCAATTTCTCCATCAGGATGAAACATTCTTTGTAATGCCGTGGGTGCACAATATATAGGCATCTCAATTTTTTGGCCCATTACAGTTGTAGACATATCAATTGTTTTAACCCCCCTAAGCACGTTTGGAATCAAATCACATTGATTGTAAGCTTCTGTGTTTCTTCGATAGGTTACTTCATCATCGGCTGCGCCATCGATATAATGGAATACCGGCGATGGAAGCCTTTTTTTTGCTAGATTTCGAAAGTCCTCAAAGTTATGACAATTGTTAATGCTACTGAACATATTATTATATTAAACAAAAATTTAAAATGTCTAAATAAATCTTTGAATTTATTATCTCGTAAATGATGTTATATTGCCACCATCTATATTTATAATATTGCCTGTTGATTTTTTTGACTTAGAGCTAGCAAAAAAGTAGATACCCTCAGCTATATCCTCTGGTAGTATGCTTACTTTCAAAAGACTCCGATTTTTATAAAATTCTTCAACTTGATTAACTTTTATTTTGTTACTTTTTGCTCTTTGTTTTGTCCAGTCTCCCTTCCAAATTTTGGAGTTTTTAATAACAGCGTCAGGATTTACAACATTTGAACGAATTTTATGGCTCGAACCCTCCAAAGCAATTGACCTTGAGAGATGGAGTAAGGAACTTTTTGCTACGCTATATGCCGAAGCTCCTTTAGAAGCATTTAAACTGTTTTTACTTGAGACAAATATTATTGATCCACCATTTTTCTGTTCAATCATTTTTTGATAAACCTCTCGACTAATTAAAAAACAACCTTTTGATAAGATATCCATATTTTTATCCCACAATTTTGACGATGTTTTTTCGAATAAAGCTGCAGAGGCAAAACCTGCATTTGCAACAAGTATATCTATTCCACCAAATGAATTTATACTTTTTGATACTGCTCTTTTAACATCTTGTTCATTTGTGACATCCATTAATATTGAATGGACCATATCTTTCCCATACAGTTCACTAAGTTCATTTTGTTTGGTATTAAGTGATTTTTTATCTATATCAGTTAGGATAACGCAACAACCTTCACTTAGAAATTTTTTTGCAGTAGCAGATCCAATCCCCCCAGCAGCACCTGTAATGAGAGCTACTTTTCCTACAAGTTCTTTCTCGGGTGGCATTCTTCTTAATTTTGCTTCCTCTAACTCCCAATATTCGATTCTAAAAGCTTCTTTTTCTGTAAGGCCAGTGTATTTGCTTATTCCCTCTGCTCCTTTCATTACATTCATTGCATTGCAAAAAAATTCACTTGAAATTCTTGCAGTTGATTTATTCTTAGCAAAAGACATCATTCCATATTCAGGTATTAAAATTATTACAGGGTAAGGGTCTCTCAGGTTTGGAGAGCCTTTACTTTTGTTTCTTTTATAATATTTTTTGTAGTCTTCTTTGTATTTATTAAGATGAGTTTTGATGATGCTATCTATTTTATTTTCACATTTAATTAAATCACTTAAAGGAGGTAAAATCATTGGCAATCTTTTTGTTCTAAGAAAATGGTCTGGGCAAGAGGTTCCAATCGAAGCAACTTTTCTAAGATTTTTAGAATTTACAAACTCTAAAGCTATGTCTGACTTATTTAGGTGAAGAATTTTAGAATTTTCATTAGAAAGACTACCTCGAATGGTTGTTATCAATTTAGTCTCAAATTCAGGATGTGATTTATTTTTATATATTGGTTTTCCAAAGGAATATTTTTTTATCGAGCTATTAAGATAAGTTTGTGCCTTTTTAATCAGGTATATAGAATTTGAATAACATTCCTTACTTGTATTGCCCCAGGTAAATAATCCATGATGACCGAGAATTATGCCTATAATACTATTATTTTTTGATATTAAATTTTCCATTTTTAATCCAAGATCAAATCCAGGTCTTTGCCAGTCAAGCCATCCAATACTTTCTCCATAAACTTTTTTCATTATATTTTTTCCATTACTCATTGTAGCTAAAGCTATAATAGAGTCAGGGTGGGTATGATCCACTTCGGGATAGGGTACATACGCATGAAGGGGCGTATCAATACTAGCAGCTCGAGGGTTATTATTAAATGTGCACATAGGATAATAGCTAACCATTTCGTCCTCGTGATTGAAACCTCTATAAATATTTTTAAGACTATTAAACCTGTCAAGATATAAACTTGCAAAGCCATCTTTTTTTATCGAGCCTAAGTCTCCACCAGAGCCCTTAACAAATAATATATTCTCATTTTTTTTGGTTAAGGGATCTTTAACCAAAATTTTTGATGAAGTATTACCCCCACCAAAATTAGTAACTTTTAGATCACTTCCTAATAGGTTTGATCTTACGATTAATTGATCAAGTTTGGATAATTTATTAAAATTATCGTCCCACTTGTTGTTGACTTTTTGTTGAAATCTCATGCAATATTTTAAATTGAAAAAAATTTACCTTCAATAAAATAATTCATTTAAGATATTCGTCGAGTGTGTTTTCAACACCTTGGTCATAGATCATTTTAAGCCACTTAGAAAAGTGTTTTTTAAAATTTTCATCGTTAGAGATATCTCCATAAATTTCTTTTTGATCAAGCCAGATAAGTGGATTTTCTTTAGAGTCTTTAGCACAAACATTTAATTTTTCCCAATGAGGATCGTTTGGTTCAATAACAGAACCATCTTCACGAGTTCCCTCGCACATTCGTGACCACAAAGCTTCAGCTAGTGATAGCCCATTAATTGATATGCTATTTTGAATTCCATCTCTGATAGATGGCACTATGAATCCAGTATGGCGAGATGATCCATCAAAAGCCACCCTTCGGATTGTATCCTGTATTGATGGGTTAGAAAATCTTCTTCTGATAAGTTCAAAGTATTCTATGGGTGTGTATCCAGGAACTGGTTTAATATGTGGAATAATCTCATTTATTTCTATTTTTTCTAATAAACTCAATATTTTTTTATTCTTCATAGCATCCCGAACAGTTTCAATACTCAAAAGTTCCGCTACATTTGCTAGAATTTGGTGTCCTCCATTAAGTATGCGAATTTTTTGATCTTCATAACCATGAACATTATCTGAAAATTGAACGCCAACTTTTTCCCAAGGTGGTCGCCCCTTACAAAATTTATCTTCAATTACCCATTGACGAAAATCCTCATGAGAGACAGGTACTTGATCTTCAATACCTAAGTTTTTAACAATATTAACTTCAACCTCTCCTGTACGAGGAACAATGCAATCGACCATAGCATTTGGAAAAGTACAATTTTGATTAATCCATTGTAATAATTCTAAATCTTGTTCCTTTGCTATTCCAATTATAGCTTGTTTAAGTTTATTTCCATTTTGCATCAAATTATCACAACTTAATCCAGTAATTGGTCCAACATCATTTTTCTTTCTATTTTTTAATGCCGACACAATTACCCCAAAAACCGTTTGTGGAGTATCAGGATTTTTAATATCATGTACTATGCTTGGATCATTGATATTAAATTTTCCTGTCTCATCTAAAAAATATCCACCCTCGGTAACAGTTAGTGATACAATTTTAATTTTTGGATCTGATATAGCGGTAATTAGTTTATGATTATTTTTTTCAACTGGAACATAATCAATCATTGATCCAACAATTTCACATGATTGATTTCCTTGAGGATCTAACTCAATTAATGTTGTAAGATAGTCTTGCGTTTTAAGCTTCTCTCTCATTTCTACATCATATTTTGTAATTCCAGATCCTATGATAGCCCAATCTTTTGCAAGATTTTTTTGCATAAGTCTATGTAAGTACCAAGAAAGGTGAGCTCTATGAAAATTTCCAACTCCGATATGCAAAATACCAGCGCTTAAATTTGATCGAATATAATTTGGTTTTAATACTGCATTTTGTATAGACCCAAGATTATTTTCATTTAAAGGTAGTGTGTTTGATGATTTTGAAATCAATTTTAACCCTCTAACATGATATCTGTAGCTTTATCTGCTATTGCCATAGCAGGGGCGTTTGTATTTGCTGCCACAATATTGGGCATCATAGACACATCAAAAACTCTAAGATTATCAATGCCTTTGACTTGAAGTTTTGAGTTTAAAACAGCCATGTCATCGCTGTCACTCCCCATTTTACAAGTCCCAACAGGATGCCAATTAGTCTTAACCATTTTTTTACAATAATTAGCTAATGACTCATCATCATCAATGCTTTTTCCAGGAAGAATTTCTTCTAAAATTATATCTGATAGTGGTTTTGTATTGATAACTTCTCTGGCAAGTCTAAGACTTGAAATAAAAATATCGATATCTTCTTTGTTGCTTAAGAAATTTGGATTTATACTAGGAAGATCTAATGGATTAGAAGAATTCAATGTTACCTCTCCTCGAGATTTTGGATTCATTATACATGGAGTAAGTGTAACTCCATGATCAGGTTTAATGCCTTTCGTGTCTCTATCTGTATACATAATTTGTACGCAGTATAATTTTACTTTTGGATTATTTTGATCTTTTAAATCATCAGGGTTTAAAAAAGAGCAACAGTCAACCCCATTTGATGTTACAGGTCCTGACTTAAATAAAAGATATTGGATTCCATTTTTAATCATTCTTAGACCTTTGTTTTGTTTAAAATAACCATATCCTTTTTTAGCCCTTGAGATAAAGGGTACCTCATGATGGTCTTGAAGGTTCTTTCCTACACCATTTAAAATTTCTTCTATCTTGATATCGAATTTATTTAATATTTTTTCATCCCCAATACCAGAGTGCATTAATATCTTTGGTGTAATTAGTGCTCCAGCTGTAAGTATTATTTCTTTTGCATATATTTTTTCATACTTCCCATTAGATACGGTTTCGACTCCAATTGCTTTTTTATTTTCTATTATCAATCTAATGACCACGGTATTAAGCTTTATTTCAAGATTCTTATCATTTAATAATGGGTTAATTAGAGCAGAAACTGTGTCACATCTTTTGCCATCTCCTATAGTATATTGCATAAGGCCAACTCCATATTGATTGCCATCGTTAAAATCTCTGTTGTAAGGCAGGCCCAGTTTTTGCATTGTTTTAATGTATAGATTTGATCCTTCAGCTACATAACCAGGATCAGATACTTTGATTGGCCCATCAGTACCATGTGTCTCTCCAGCTAACCTTTGATTATTTTCAAGCGCTTTGTAGTTATTTATAAGAGAATTCCAACCCCACCTTTCATCTCCAGTTGCCTCAGCCCACCTATTATAATCGGAGGGCTTTCCTCTCATGTAAACCATACCATTCACACTTGAGCCACCTCCTAGAACTTTCGCTTGTGCAATATCATGTTGCCTATTATTAAGTTGAGGTTGAGGGATTGATTTGTAAAATTTTAGATATGGACTACCATCTAACATAGGTATCCATCCAGCTGGCATACTTAAAAGAGGGTTATTATTTTTTTTTCCTTCTTCAATAATTAATACTTTATACCCATTTCTAATTAATTTTTCTGATGTGATGGTACCTGATGTACCACCGCCAACAATTATAAAATCAAAATTTTTCATGTATTAATTAAGATATTAATAACGAAAATTATGAACCTAATCCATTTTTAATAAATTTTAATGCTTCAGATGCTAAATCTTCACTATCGCTCCACAAATTTCTCCAAACAGCTAATGTATTTGAGAGAACTGGATCAACTACTTCAGATGAAAAAGACTCAAAAGTAATTATTCCTGAGTAATTAATATCTTTTAGGCTTTTAAAAGTTTCTTCAAAGTTAATATGACCACTTCCAAGGTATCCTCTATGATTTTCACCAAAATGAAACATTCCTAATTTGTCATTTCCAATTTTTTTGATTGGCTCTGAATAGTTGTTTTCTTCAATGTTCATATGATAGGTGTCAAGATGCACTTTAACATCTGAAATACCTAGGTCATTGATATAGTTTAACGCTTCTTGTGCGGTGTTCATGATATTAGTTTCGTATCTATTAACTACTTCAAGACTTAATGTGACATTATTTTTATTTGCTTTTTCAGCAAGATCTCTGATCACAGATAAAGAATTTGCATAACCCATATCTGTTCTAGGGGCGTCATTTTTTTGGAGTGCTGAATGTATCACACCACAAAGATTTGAGGATCCTACATCAATTGTTTTATCAAGTGCTTTAAATAATAGTTCTCTTCCTGCTTTTACTCTATCTTGGTCTTCAGATGCGATATCAGTTTTATAACTTAAACCTAGTGAAACCGTTGGTTCTAAATTAAATTTTTCATATGCTTTGGATACAAAATCCGTATCCAAAGCATCAGGGTTAAGGAGGGGTAATTCCATTACGTCGTAGCCAATCTTTGCTGCCTTTGACAAGCAATTTTCAACACTAGTATTTTCTATATCTCCAATAAATGTTAACGCGTGTACACCAATTTTATTCATAGTTGAATTTGTATTTTTACATCCTCGGGTAAGTTTTTGGCAGCCCTTTCGAAAGCCTTTATACTATCATCAAAAGCAACTGTATCTGTAATCATAGGCTTAACATCAATTTTATTGCTAGATAATAAATTTATTGCTCTTTCATATTGATGGGCATATCTAAAAACAGTTTTAATTTCAATTTCTTTAGTAAGTAGTGTCGCAAAATCCATTGGTATTGAATTCATAGGATTTCCTACGATAACTACTTTGCCTGCAGGACAAATAGAATCAAAAATTACATCGTATGCTTTTGTTGCTCCTGAAGCTTCAAAGATTATGTTTGCTCCCCAATTGTTTGTATTCTTTTTTACAATTTCTGCAGGATTATCTTTATTCAAATCTATGGGAATTAAATTATTGTAATTTTTACACATCTCTAATTTTTTACTTACAATGTCTGCTATAAAAACTTTAGAGCATCCACCAGCAAGAGCAGTTAAAGCTATCACTAGGCCAATTGGTCCACAGCCCATAACCAATGCGCACTCACCTGGAATAATTTTTGCTTTTTCAGCAGCTTGAAGTCCAACAGCAAGTGGTTCTATCATTGCACCCTCTGCATAAGAAACATTGTCTGGAAGTTTAAATACAAAATTTGATGGGAAAACTACCTCTGGAGTTAAACAACCATGATCAGGAGGCGTTGCCCAGAAAGTAAGCTTAGGGTCAAGGTTATATAAACCTTTTATATACTCTTTTGAATTAATATCTGGAACCCCAGGTTCTATGCAAACTCTATCGCCAACTTTTAAATTAGTTACCTTATTACCAATCTCTATGATTGTTCCAGATCCTTCATGACCTAAGACCATCGGTTTGTCTACTACAAAAGGTCCAATTTTTCCATGGGTATAGTAGTGGACATCACTTCCACAAATACCCACTGTATGCATTTTTATTTTAACATCATTTGGTTGGACTTTTTCTGGTAAATCAATATCTCTTAAAGATAGTTCTAATTTTTTTTCTAAGACAAGAGCTCTCATGTATTTCTTATAAAAATATTATAATCCTCCCCTATAACTACTGATATGTAATAATTTACAACATATGTAAATAATTACCAATATTTATTGTAATCAAATTTTTTTTATGCAATTATTAATCAAAGTAAAGATAGGAGGAGACTTATGTTAAGGAAAATCTTACTTACATTTTCACTATTAATTTTTCCTTTGAACAGCCTATTAGCTGTAAATTGGGAAGATGAACTTGGTGATCACAGTGGCTACAATTTAAAGGTTCAGTCAATTATGGACCCTTATATTGATGCTGTTAAAGAAATATCTCCACAATTTGAAGCAGTAACTGGAGCCTCAGTTACAGTTGAAGGTTTTGGATATGATGGACTTCACGAAAAGCAAATTGTTGCTTGTTCTCAAAATGACGGATCTTACGACGTCTTATTTGTCGATGGTATTTGGATTGGAGAATTTGTTGAGGCAGATTGTATCGAGCCAGTTGAGGATATTTGGACTGCTGAAGGCACAGATCAATCAATAGTTGCATGGGATGACTATATCTCTTCATTTGCTGGTCAAGCTATATGGGATGATAAGAAACAATGCCTACCATTCGGTGGTTATTGGCACATGCTTCACTATAGAACTGATTTATTTGAAGCAGAGGGTTTAGATCCCCCAAAAACATTTGATGATGTTTTAGCTGCTGCAAAATTATTCAAAGATAATCCGAAATACCCAGATCTAGAGGGTGGATATGCTATGAATATGGCACGTGGTAGTGCTGCTGGACAACAATTCTATGAGTGGATTTACTCTGCAGGTGGAAAACCATGGGAAAGTAACTACCCTGGCTCCCCAGATGCTTATGCAGACCAAAGAGGTCTTTATAACTCTCCTGAGTCTGTAGCATTTATTGAGTGGATGCAAGAGATGATAAACTACATGCCTCCTGGTGTTGAGCAGTATGCTTGGGACGAGAGAGCTAAAGCATTTACTCAAGGAAAAGTTGCAATGATCAATAACTGGTCTGTGAGAACTCCTCTATTTAATGATCCTGAAATTAGTAAAGTTAAGGGAAAATTTGGAGTAGCATTATTTCCTCACGCTGCAGGAGCTGAGTCAGTTCCACCAGTTGGAGGTTGGATTGCTTGTGTAAATAAACATTCCAAAAACAAGGAAGCTGCTTGGGATTACCTAAAGTGGTTTGCAAGCCCAGAAGTTCACAGAGAGTGGGTTTTAGCAGGCGCTCCTCCTAGCAGACATTCAGCAATGAATGACCCTCAAATTAATGCTGAACAGCCATGGACACCAGTTCTATATGAGTCAAGCTTAAGAGCTTGGCAAGAACTAAGACCAAGACATGCGTTAACTTTTGAGTTAATTGAAACTCTAGGTATTGAGGTTAATAAAGCTCTTACAGGTGAGTCATCTGCTCAAGAAGCGATGGATACCGCTAATAAAAAAATCGATAGACTCCTTAAATCTGAAGGATACATTGATTAAATAAAAACATTGCTTGGGCTTTTTTATAAAGCCCAAGCATTTAAATTAAAACTATCAAAAGACACTTAAATAATGCAAAGTGAAAAAATTCAAAAGATTTTATTTATTTTACCAACGTGCCTTTTTCTGCTTGTAATATCTATTTTTCCTTTTTTATACTCAGTTTATCTTAGCTTATTTCAAGCGAAGTTAACTAAGATGCATAAGAAATTCTTTATTGGATGGGAGAACTATCAAGTACTTTTATTTGAGGATGATACTTTCCCTACTGCAATTAAAAATACATTTATGATTGCTTTTAGCTCAATTACGATTGAAATAATTTTAGGTTTTATAATGGCTAAAATTTTTTTTGAGATACGACACATTAAGTTTTCTAATGCTTTAAGAACAGTAACGATTATGCCTATTATGTTAACACCACTTTGTGTAGGGTTAGTTTTTTTATATATTTTAAATCCGACACTTGGCATTTTTAGTTACATCTTAGACACTGTTTTTGGTATTGAGCCTTTCGCTTATTTAGGTGAGCCCATACCAGCTAAGATTTCAATTATAGTAATCAACTCATGGCAATGGACACCTTTTATGATGATACTTTTACTTGCTGGATTGATGACTGTTCCAAATGAACAATATGAAGCTGCAAAAATAGATGGTGCGAATTGGTTTCATGTTATGACAAAAATTGAAATACCATCTATTTTGAGCTTTGTATTATTAGGAGTAGTTCTAAGGCTAATCGAGTGTATTCGCTTATTCGACATTATATATATAACGACAAAAGGTGGTCCAGGTATAGCTACAGAAGTGATGGCATTTTTTACTTATAGAACTGAATTTAGAAGTTTTCAAATTGGAACAGGATCTGCATCCGCAGTGATCATTCTTATTATTAGTTTAATTGTAACAACAATTGCAGTAACGCTTTTACGAAGGGTAGAGAGAAATGAAGGCCTCAATTAGAAAAAAAGCAATTTTACTAATTATTGCTACTTTCATTACTCTTATATTTTTAGCCCCTAACCTTTGGATGTTATTTGGTTCATTTAAGAGTCAAAATGCAATGTTCGCCTTACCTCCAGTATGGATACCTGATTTCTCATATATCAAAAACTTTACTATTATGTTATCTGAGAGTTACACTTATTTATTAAATTCAATTATAGTAACAATTTGCTCAACTATTGTTTCTCTCATTTTTTCTTTACCTACAGCATTTGGTCTAACATTTTTCAAATTTAAAGGCAGGTTCTTTTTAGCTGATTGGATTTTAAGTACAAGGATGTTGCCCCCTGTTGCGGCTGCAGTGCCATTATTCATTTTATTCAAATATTTGAATTTATTAGACTCCCTTTTCGCTTTAGTGATAGTTTACACTGCTTTTAATATTCCATTTGCTGTATGGGTTTCAGCATCATTTTTTAAAAAAATCCCATATGATTTAATTGAAGCTTCAAGAATTGAAGGTGCTTCTTGGTTCCACATTTTTTTGAAAATTGCTATACCGCTGTCTAAAGGTGGAATTGCAACTGTTGCAATATTTGTTTTTATATTTAGCTGGAATGAATTATTAATTGCATTATTTTTTACAGTATCGGAGTCTAGAACATTTCCTATTTTTATTTCTGCGCAAGTAAGTCAAGCACAAATAATTTGGGGTAATGTTGCAGCTGCAACTGTTATTCAAAGTATCCCTCCAATATTATTGACTATATTCCTCCAGAAAAATATAGTCTCCGGTTTAACTCTAGGCGCAGTAAAAAATTAAGTGAATAGATCAGAAAAAAATCTGAAACAATATACTAACAGAATTGCATGGATGTATTGGAAACAAAAAATATCACAAAAAGATATCGCAAAAAAATTTAATATTAATACTGTTCAGGTTCATCGTATTCTTAATGATGCGGAAAAAAGAGGATCAGTAAAAGTTTTCGTAGAGGGGTCGTTTGATATTTGTAGGCAATACGAGGAGTCGATTAAAAAGAGATATGGCCTTAAACATATCGAAGTTGTTCCAACTGAAAGCACATTTAGTAAAGAAACTACGGCAGAAACCCTTGATCCTGATCCATTATCAATTGCTTACGCTGGTGCTAACACTCTACTTAACAAAATAAATATCGAAAAATGTAGAAATTTTGGATGGTCTACTGGCTCAACAAATTCAAAAATTGCCAACATACTCCCAGAAATTAGAGAACCTGTAAGTTTTGTCGATACTACTGGCTCTTTAAGAAATGATTTGTCTTTTAACCCACTCTTGGGTTTAAATACACTTTCAAAAAAAACTCAAGGCAAATGTTACCATTTAGGAGCTCCTTATATTTTTCCGTCTTTAAGCGAAAAAAATAAATTTTTTAATTTGAAATTTGTAAAAGATGTTCTGAAAAAAGAAGAAGAATGTGATTATATATTATTGGGAATTGGCTCTATGAGAGGTGGTACTAGTTTATATAACAGAGTAAAAAATCATCCTTATTTAGTTGATAAAAAAACTTTTAACCAAATTAAAAAAGATGGAGCGCATGCAGAGTCTAGTGGTAATTTTTTTGATATAAAAGGGAAACATATTGTTTATGATGAAATTGTGAGTAAAGACTTCAGACTAATAAAAAAAAAGAAAACGATAGCAATAGCTGGAGGTACCCAAAAAGCATCTGCAATTAAGTCTGTTTTATTGAATGGATGTTTATTTGGTCTTATTACTGATGAAGAAGCTGCGAAACATATTTTAGAGGGATAAAGGAGAGGGAAGGTTAATTGTTTTTTGATAAATTTAAACTTAATAACAAAATTGCGCTAATTACAGGAGGCGCGAAAGGGATAGGCTTATCTATAGCTCACGCTCTTGGTGAAGCAGGTGCGAAATTAGTAATAATAGATAGAGAAAATTCAACAGGTGGAATAGAAGAGCTCTCAAAAGCTAACTATGATATTACTTTTTTTGAAGGAGATTTGCTTGATCGTTCAGTTCCTCAAAAGACTATTGACTTCACTTTAGAGAAACATGGAAGAATAGATATCCTCGTAAACAATGCTGGTGTTGCTCAGCACGGTGATACGGATGAATTTAATGATGATATGTTAGATAAGATTATGGATGTTAACGTAGACGTAGTTTTTCGTATGTGTCGCTCTGCTATCCCCCCTATGAAAAAACAAGGTGAAGGTGTTATTTTAAATATTGGATCTATGTCTGGTATAGCTTCCAACATACCCCAACCACAAGTAGCCTACAATGCTTCAAAGGCTGCGGTACATATGATGACAAAAAGCTTAGCTAGCGATTATGCTAATCAAAATATCCGAGTAAACGCAATAGCCCCTGGTTATGTCAAAACTGATATTACAAATTTACCAAAAAAATATGAGCATTGGTATTCTACTTGGAGTAAACAAACACCAATGACTAGAATGGCAGAACCTCATGAAATAGCCTCTGCTGCTCTTTTTTTATGCAGCCCTGCATCAAGTTACGTCACTGGCGAAGTATTAGTAGTCGATGGTGGATACACTACTAGATAATTTGCATTAATTTTCTTCGTCTATTTTAATTTGAAGTTTTACATCTGTTGGTCTATGTTCAGCAGCCCTTTCAAAAGCTTCAACACTCTCATCAAACTTAAAAGTATGAGTGATCATTGGTTTGACATCAATTTTTCCACTACCCAATAATCTAATAGAGGGCTCATATTGATGTGAATATCTATGAACAGTTTGATACTCTAATCCTTTGGCAAATAAAATAGCCCAATTCATTGGAACAGGTTCTGCGTTATTACCTATGAGTACGACATGAGCCCCTGGTGAGCAACATGAAAAAATTGACTCATATGCTTTGACTGCACCACTACATTCAAAAAAGCGATCAACACCCCACCCATTTGTATCATCCATGACTCTTTCAGATAAACTCTCTTTTGTTAAGTCCACAGGAATTAAATCAGGGTAATGTTCACACATTTTTAATTTTTCTGCCAAAACATCAGCAATATAAACTTTGGAACAACCTCCCGCTAATGCAGCTAAGCCAGTAACTAACCCAATAGGGCCACAACCCATGACTAACCCTATTTGACCTGGTTTTATCTTTGCTTTGGTGACCCCTTGCATACCAACAGCTAAAGGCTCAACCATAGCACCCTCTGCATAAGAGAGATTATCAGGAATTTTGAAAACCATATCACCAGGAAATACAACTTCTGGTGCTAGACACCCATGAATAGGAGGCGTAGCCCAAAATTTAACTTTTTGATCATAATTATA
>ENA-OSEY01001709-OSEY01001709.1-marine-metagenome-genome-assembly--contig:-NODE-1709-length-14836-cov-4.172708_pt1 | contig 14836 bp, 7 predicted proteins | sample MGYA00248465_ERZ534230 | MGnify/ENA primary metagenome ERZ534230 (study PRJEB26409, sample SAMN06344110) | marine metagenome | isolation source: Sea water from surface | place: Atlantic Ocean:Southern...
TTTTTGATTTAACGTCTTCAATGATTGCATCCTTTCTAATGAATACATATCCACCAAGACCGACTATTCCAAGTGCTACTGCACCTGAGAAAATAGCGATTCCATTAATAATTTTTTGCATGATTTTATTTGTCGTTTGGAACAATTTTTACAGGAGCTGATTCAATCCTGATAGTTTGTGCAGGAGCAGTCTCCGATGCCTTAGCAATAAGAAACTCCATATCTTTTTTAGATATGTTTGCATCTCCACCACTAGCACCATTCTTCTTCTTACCTCCCGTTTGGACGCCAAAAGTAGCTAGCGTTCCTGTGAAGACCGAAGCTATGAAAGTTGGATCAATCTTTTCTCCTGCATCATATCCAGGTATTTTAACGTAGTTCAAAGTTAAAATTCCTGCTGACCACACGAGAACGATCACTCTTATAAGAGTCGCTAGGTATGCTAGTTGTTCCTCTTTATCATCTGCAGCTTCTTTAATCTTACCAAGGATACCTTTCGGTTTTTCCTCGACTTTCTTTGTATCTGCCATAATGTTTATTATTTGCTATTCTATTTATACTAGTTTTGATCAGGTCTATATGTATTACCTCTAGGGTATAGTAATCCAGTCCTAGGTCTCTTGTCTTTTACAAATTCTCTACTTGTTTGGAGATAAACTGAGTCTGTTATCGCATTACTATTCAAAAAGTCATAGTGATCTATCTCTGCAAGACCTGTTCCTGATGCTGTTTCTGCTGGTACTGTTTCTTCATCAACCTCATCAAAAAATCTAGGAAATATTTGACCGTTATCAAGTAAAGCAAATGGTCTACCAGGAGAAATGTAAACAACTGGATCAAGATATGTAAGTGTATAGTTCATAGATCCTGGACGAGATCCCTTAGTCCATATAGGATATGGAGACAATATTGGGAAGAACTTTTTATTGACTGATTGATCACGCATTTGAGCACTATTCATAGCAATAGTGTAATTGATTGTAGGAGGTGGTGTCTGGTCCGTCCATTGTGTTGGTTGTTGGTTTTGAGAAGTAAAAACAAAACGTTTGCTTGTATCATCATGTTGTGCTGAAGCAGGACTAAAGATATAACCAATATTACCAACACGTTTAGTTCCATTCTGCATGGAAACATCACTAGTATGTTGACTGGTGAACGTGAAAGCAAGAGTCCAGTTAGCATCAACAGCAGGAGTCATTTTCCAATACTTATCCAGTTCACTAGCACATTGATTAGTAAACCTAAGGTTTCCTGGAACTGCTGGAGAACTACCCGTAAATGATCTTATGTTATTAACGCCACTAGCCGCGAGAGTAAAACTATATGTTTGTGTATTACCTGTAGATGTGTCTGTTACTGTTACATTGAAAGATGTATCTTGAAAATAACTACTACTAGCAGATGATTGAAGATATCCTGTGGATGTATTAAATGTTAGATTAGTACCAATTAAACTATCACCACTAATAGTCCAAGGTCCTACATCAACTGTCTCTCCACCAGATGTAACAGCACTTGAGTATCCTAGATTGATGTTTACAACAGATCCGTGTGCAATTGGACTCTGACTGAGTGTCCCTTGTGCTTGTGCCCATGTAAATGTTTTCTCAACAAATGGGAAGATAGCACCCCTATAATCAGAAGCAGTAAAAGTTTTAGCTATAGGATCAAAGTACCCAGCATCAACAGGAAGACCAGTAGAAACACTTGTACCAGTATTATTACTTTCTTGTGCATCAGTTCTAGTCTCTAGAGATACACTTCCAAAATGAGGACCATCAGTTTCTTGATGTGTACCAGTGATGATACCCATAGAAAATGGTCCATTACCACCAACATCAACGTTGGTAGATGTAAATACATTATTACTACCAAGGTCAACTGTTACACTATTGTTGAGAGAATCTTCACCAACAATTCCATACCACTGCATGAGTGCTGAAGTTAAATTAATATTACCTACAAGTGTTGCTGGTTCTGGAGGAAGAGGTGTTCTGATCTGTACTTTCTTACCTACATTACCTAAAAAATGTGCGCTGTCTGCAGGGTTAAATTTAACTACAATCTGAGAAGATCCATTAGTAGATGAAAATGGATTGGAAATTAATTCTCTTTCATCCATTCCATTAATAGGATAATCAATACTTCCAGCACTTGTTCTATGTCCTGGGTTAGCAGCACGAATCCAGTCTTTTGCTTTTTGTGGTAGATTACTTGTAGTCAGATCATAATTATTATACTCAAGCCATGTTGCTATGATACCAGCAACAATCGGCGTAGAATAAGAAGTTCCTTGAATATAATCATAGGTGCTACTACCACTTCCATAAGAAGTATTTGCACTCCATTCATAATCAGGAACTGCAAGTAGTTGTCCTGGAGCACAGACGTCTACAGAGTTTCCATAGTTAGAAAAGTCTGCAAATCTATCATTGTATTGAGTAGAACCAACAACAATCTTAGGTTGATCATAGTCAACGTTATTAAATCTTAAATCTCTTGGTCCCCCAGTCCTTTTTCCTGCTTGAAACTTTGCTTGTAAAGGACCTAAGAAAGTATCACTTGCAGAAGTAAATCCATTACCAGCAGAACGACAAATGATAATATTATGTGACCTACAAACAGTGCTCTCAATCTCATCCAAAATTTCTTGTTCATTATATGGATAGTCTGTACCTACATCATTTAATTCAATAATAGGATAACTTCCACTAGGAGTATTAACACCTAAAGAAGCATTAATAATTGCTGGTCTATTGTTACCTTTATAGTAAGCACTACTAGAATCATTATGATCTATAACTGCTTGATATGCTGAAGCGATATCAGATAATGAACCACTATTATTAGAACCAAATACTTTGAGTGCGTAGATTCTCACATCCTTAGCAACTCCATATCTCCATCCAGAAGCTAGAATTGCACAGTTAGTTCCATGTCCATGATCATCCTCATTAGTACCACCAAGACCACTAAAATGAGGTAGCTCCATCACTCTATATAAACCTTGATCTGGGACTATAGTAGTTAAGTTTCTATTATTTGGATCATATAACTCAGGATGTAGTGCTGCTGTTGAACCAGTGGGTCTACTCGCACCACGAACTCCAGTATCAATAATATAAAGGTCAACACCATCACCTGTGTGAGTATAAGTAAATTGATTATTAAGTGCTGATCTATTTTTCTTTGAAATAATATCTAAATGCCATGCATTTTTAGCATAGTGATAACTACCATATCTTGTTGGAGATTCATTAGTCCTCCACATCCTAGGTTGAGTAGGACAATAAGGATATAAAACAGGTACATGGTAAGTACTATGAGTAGGTGGACCTTGCCAACTAAAATTTGACTGGTGACTACTACTACCAGGTGCATAATTACCAGCGTTAAAATTACCGCCTGTGTATTCTACACCACCATTCCATATACCATCAGGAGTTGTAGAAAATCTAAGTGGGTAACCAGTGTTTGATGAGTCTGTTTGTTTAAAATAATGTATGTATCCTGCTCCACCAGTAATCTGAGTACTTGGTTTGTACCAAGTGGACTGATCAAATGAGTACTCAAATACAGGGTTTCCATTCCACTGAACAACACGTATCCATCTATATGCACCACCAGCAGATGTAGCCCACGTTGTATCTTGACTTGCTTCTGAACTAATTTCTGTTTCTATATCTTCTATAATAACTTCTTCTTCTACAGGATCTAACTCTACAGTTTTATCCCAAGAACATTTATGACCACAATCATTAACATCACCTTTTACTTGGTCAATATTTTCATCAGGAATTTCAAAAATTAATATACGAAAACTTCTAAGACTCTCATGAAACTGAGCATAGGGAAGTCTCGCCTCAATAGAAGCACGAATATCCTCGAGAGGAGAATTACCACACGCTTTTACTATTAACCTTTTCATCGTACCCCCGATCAGGTTGTTCTAGCACAGAATAGAATTCCTCTAGTTCTACCAGTCTGATTATATGATCCTGTAATTACAGTATAAACTTCGTTGTTACTAACAGTAATTGTATCACCTTGTTGAATGTTTGCTTGTGGAGTAGCAACATCAAAGTCAATCATCGCAAAATCGTTAGGTAGATAGTATGGTACTGGAGCTATCTTTACACTTAGAGGAAGACCTTTGATAACTGCGTTGAAGTTAGTGCTAGTTGGTAACTGTTGCTTTGCATAAAAAGTGCCGTTCGCTTTTAAATCAACATCACCACCCATACTTCTATTTGTATGAGCTAAATTAGATCTGTAGTAGAGGTTAACATAATCAGTGTCTCCCTCTTGAGTAGTCAAGTTAGTAGTTCCATATACCGTATCAACATATGGTCTACCCTCTGCGTAACCGTTACCTGATATGGATGCATAAGGTAAAAATCCACACTCAGCACATCTCTTACTTAAATTTTGGTCAGTGATCACCGAATGCTGACCACCAAAGAAACTTCTAAACCTGATGTATGGATCAGTCACGTTAGAGGTTCCATCGGAAAGTGCTGAAATAGTAGTAACACCACCTAACCACAAATCATTGTAATCAAATAATCCAGGACTTGTATAATCATGAACAAACCAAGTCATGAAACTATTATCTCTTAACTGGGTTGATGATAAGTTAGGTTGCTTGAAAGAAAAAACAACAAAGTTTGGATCTATTCCAGACTGATAAGTAATTAAATCAAGTGAGTAAGAATTATATGCATTGTAATCTGCAATCCTCATTCCATGATCGTCATAACGTGCTGTAGCATAATTAGGTATAGGACCATATTGAGTTTTAGAATCGTTGGCTCGTACGCTAGAATTAGGACCATAAGGAATGTCCCATCCAGGGACTCCTTTAAACCGAGCATCATACATCCAACCTGCTATATCTTCCTGTGTTACTTCCAAATCATTATCGTAATCATAATTTCTACCCTTTGCAGTACGTGAATTACTTAAGATAGTATAGTTACTAGGAAGCAATGATGTTTGTGGACGCCAATAAGTTCCCGTAGAAATACTAAGTTCCGTTCTACCATTATTATCATCTTCAAATTGATATAATTGATATGTAATTCCATATTTTTTATTTGCCTCAACTTCCCTTCTACATACACCCCAAGGTGATAATGCACTTTGTCTATTTTGTTTATCAAAAAATGCATTTGTTGCACCGTAAGTTTTAACAACAGAATTAGAAGTAGCAGCAGCAACTACAGTAATTGTGTGTACACAAGAAGTTTGAGTTGATCTTATATAATATGTACCTGCTTGCCCAGGAGCAGGTTTCCATTTTAGATACCAACTATCATTTTGACTACTCCACTGCCATGCAGCTTGGTTAACAACATTTTCAGGGATGATTCCTCCATCATTAAGAAAATTACCTATGGAGGTCATAGCTCCAGTTTGAGCGGGGTTTCCTAAAGTAGTATTACTAGGATCATACCAAAGGACGTATGTATATGAAGTCATCGCCTGAAGTATAAGAGTATCACCCTCGGCGATAGTAATGTTTGCTGCAACGTCTTTGCTTGTAGAGTTGATTACACCATTAGCATCAGTACCACTTAACTGATTACTAGAGTCATACGCTAAATTATAAGTACTACCACCAGTAGCATATCCTTCAACGTAAATAGTTACATTAATATCTTGTACACCATTAGAACCAGTGCCACCAAAATCTAAATCATTTAAAGTTAAAACATCTCCACTTGCATATCCATAACCCTGACGATTAACTTTAACATACCGCACCGTTCCAGCGTAAACGCCTACTTCAAAACTACCACCAGTTCCTGATCCTGTCCAACTGGTTGGTTCAACATCATAGTAAATATCCCACTCGTTATAACTTGTACGATCAGTATTTGCTCCACCATAAGTCCAAGATTTAACACCACCAATTAACCCAGTAACAGGACCCATGTGTGCTCCGACTGTGGTATGTGCTTCTTCTAATTGATCTATAACATCACTTCTTGACCATCCAATTGGTTTACTATGTGTGTTTACGGTTACAGGCATTTCTTAATTCTCCAGTTGCAATATAGTAAGAGTTGCAGTGATTGTTGTGTTCTGACCAGAAAGATTTGTTACAGCAACATAAATGTTGGTACTAACTGGTGATTCAGTATTACCTCCAAGAGTAAATGGTGTTATAATTTGCTCTTGATTTTGACCTGTGGTAATTACTTCAGCAATTACACCAGAACCAGGAGCAGGGTCTTCACCTACGTTCCTGTTCAAGTCGTTAGTTCTTGCTTGGCTACTACTATATATGCGACACCATGCCGCATCAGATAGGTTAATTTGAATCAATGCATATGTTTTAAACCCATTACTTATATCAAAAGTATCATAAGTTCCAGGTGCTATAAGAATTGTAGTTCCACTTACAGTTGTTCTGCTAGAAAGAGGAGTACCTCCTCCACCACCTCCTCCTCCACCAGTCGCAGAGAGAACACCATTAGCAGTAATAGCAAGACCAGATCCTACAATTACACCACCTATCTGAGAAGATGTGGCGGGAACAATATTAGTAACTCCTGTAGTCTGATCTACACTGATTGAAGTACCATTTTTAATACCACCAAGAGATGTTGGTGATGCAATAGAAATAGCAGATGCTGAAGTGCTAAGAACTCCAGAAGAATCAATACTTAATCCAGATCCAACTTTAACTCCTCCAAGAATAGTAGCAGATGCAGTTGGTAAATCTACACTAGCAATCCCAGTGCTACTATCAATCGCTAGTCCAGAACCAATTTTAATACCACCTAATATAGTAGCAGAAGCAACAGGAATAGATTGAACAGTGGTACTAAGAACACCACTAGAAGTGATCGCAAGACCAGCTCCAACCATTACACCACCTAAAGTTCCATTAGTTGCAACAGGTAATGTATATCCACTAGGAGCAGCACTAATCTGTCCATTAGACGCCATAGTAATACTAGTCCCATCTATTCTGACTCCTCCTAAAACTGTTGTAGATGCTTGAGGTAGTGTATAGAAACTAGCAGGTTTATTAAGAATTTGTGATAGACCAGTGGTCGCAGTCCAATCAGCATTTACTGGTTGAACACTATTAAAAGTAATTCTATTGTTAGCAGGTTCATGTGTTAATGATGTACCACCTAGAGCAAGAATCTGATAACTAGATGTTGTACCATCTGTAGCGGTAAGAGTAACTGTAGCTTCGTTACTTGCTAAGGTAGTTCCTACAGAAAGAGTATAATTATTTAAGTTATAGTAAGTAGTTCCATCGTTTGTCCACTCCCACTTATCGGTAGATTCATTCCAACGTAATGTTGTATCAGTTGACGTACCTCTATCAATTCTGATTGATCCATTTTGTGATGGTGCTCCTGTTGTACCATCATTAATAATAATCTCATTGTTAGTTACGCTAAGAGTATTTACGTTGGTGTTAGTTGTCGTTCCTTGTACAAGTAAATTACCTGTAACTGTGAGGTCACCAACAGATAAGTTATTAGATGTAGTACCACCTCTACCTGTAATAGTATCAAGAGTATCAGATTCAGCAGTTAGATATGCTGGAGTAAAATTTTCCCACTTTGATGTAGATGCATTGTACTTAATCAGATCACCTGTAACCAAACTCGATATCGTTACGTCACTTAAATCAGGTAATGCAAGTGAAGTTAAATATCCAGCAGCACCATGATCACCCCATCCATATGCAGCATCCCATTGTGTTAATTTTGTTAATGTAATACTACCAGCAGGAGAAGCAGTAAATACAGGATCAACTTCTGATGCAGCTGCAGCATTTCCTGGCTCCCATTTACCAGAAGTAGAATCCCAGATCAGTGCTTGTCCGTTTGTTGGTGCTGCTGTTTGTGTATCAACATCACTAAAAGTATTGATACCAATATTAGTTAAAGAACCAGCAACCAGATATCCTTGAGTACTATGGTCTCCCCAGTTGTATGCTGCATTCCATTGAGTAGATCCAGATGATCCATTACCTGTAGTGATGCCTCCAGTGAAAGTTGCATCAGTTGAATTAGTAAAGTTAGCAATACCACCTACAGTTAAATTGTTTACTGATACATTTGGATTACCAGATAGTCCAGTAGAGCTACCAGAAACATTTGCACCACCAATGGTTGCTGTAGATGGATTATATGTAAGAGTATCGTCTGCAAATGTTTCTACGTTACCAGTAGCAGCAGATCCAAGAATTAAAGGAAGTTGAAGATTATCAGTTCCCTTTGTTGTTACATTGATAACATTATTTAATTCGTTCAACCATTCAGATGTACCATCATATCTGATAACTTGATCTGTTGTTAAAGAAGATAATGTTACGTCTGTTAAATCACCAAGAGCAGACGCTCCACCTCCTCCACCACCAGTAGGAGCAAGAGATACCCAAGAGGTTCCGTCCCACTCCCAGGTAATACCTGCTGCGGTGTGTGTAGTTCCTGGTGAAGGATTCGATGGGAATGAAATAGCCATAAAAATATTTATTTAAGTCTTGATAATGAAAACCAAAGCATAATATGGTGGTATGTTGTTGTGTGCTTGATCTCCACCAGCAGAACTTGTGTTGACTGTGGTTCCTACAACGTCATTATTATTTGCTGGCCAAGGACGATAACCTGCGTTAACGGAAGAGTCCTGACGAGTCCAAGTGTGAGAGTGAGAAGGCATTTGTGCTTCTGTTAAAGTTACTTCTGCTTCACCACCAGTAGTACCAACAGCATAAGTGGTACCAGCAGCCATAATAAATCTATCTCTTAAATCAGGAGTGTATTGTCCAACTATTGCTGCTAGAGCACCATAAGAAGCTGTTGATGTACCATCACATAACAACCAACCTGGAGGTGCTGTAGATCCACCATACATTATGATTGAACCAACAGGAGCAACTTCATTAAGACGTTGATCTGGTACAAATGAAGCAGTAGACGCCTGCCATCTCATACTATCTCCTTCAGCAAGACCAGTAGTGTCTACGGTTGCAACTTCTTTTCCTTCAAAGGTAAGTTTACCATTAGGAGCACCAAGGGAGAATGATACTGGAGGATTCTGATCGTTAGTAAACTTGATACTATTATCACTTAAGAATAGGTGTCTTACTTTTCTTTCTGCAGTTCCAATATCATAATTAGCGTTTGACGTAGGTATAATATGGAAATCATATTGACCCATCAAACTCTCAACATCACTATCACCATAAGAACCACCACCGAGATCAGTGTAAGAAGTACCATCATTAGTGAACTCCCATTTATCTGAAGTTTCATTCCAACGAATTTCTACATTATCAGATGTACCTCTTTCGATTGTGAGTCCACCATTTTGTGATGGTGTACCTGTCTCATCACTGTTAAGAGTAAGATTAGAATCTCCAATATTTACATTGTTACTGTTGACTGTAGTTGTCGTTCCATTTACTGTTAAATTACTACATGTAAAGTCTCCGACTGTTGCTGCTAGAGCACTTGTATTGCCTGAGGTCAATACTTCATTTAGTGTTGGTGCAGTACCAGTTAAATCGGGAGCCATTTCCCATGTAGCACCATTATATTTTAAAATATATCCATTCTGAGCATTAGAAACTGCATCTACATCAGTAAGATCATTAAGAGCAATTGACTGCTGTGCATTTAGAATATTAATTGTTCCAAACATAGCAGGATGTGCTGTACATTGATAGTACAATGTATCAGGTGCATTCATTGGAACAACAAATATTAAATCTGTATTATTAGCTGCATCGTTATTTGTTACACCAACGTTGTATTGTGTACCACCACCAGGTGTTGCAGTTGTAGATTGAATTCTAAAGGGATGTCCACCTGTTCTATTTTTAAAGACGTATGACTGACCTCTTATGAGATATAAAGTTGGATCTTCAGCGTTTGTAGGGAATCCTTCGCCAGCAAATATGTAATGAGTCGCTGCTGTTTGTGTAAGAGTCCATGAGATTACTGGTTGTCCAGGTATATCGTCAAGAGTATTTGCTACCCATTGACTTGATGTACCATCATATTGTAATACATCTCCTCCAGTTACAGTTCCAGTGGTTACATCACTAAGACCATTAAGAGATGTTGCTCCACCACCGCCTCCTCCAGATACGGTAGTCCATGTGACGCCACCCGATCCATTACTGGTCAAGACCTGTCCACTAGTCCCGTTGGAAGTTGGGTAAGTTAAACCACCAGCAACTAATCCATCAGTGTATACAAATCTCCATTTCTTAGTTGTGCTACCAAGATCAAATGTTCCATCAGTAAATGGTAGTGCAGTTCCATTTAAACTCATTCCTGCAAACGTAGGAGAACTAGTTGAATCTAAACTAAACTGTGTTCCTACTAGACTGATACCAGTTCCAGCGGTGTATGTTGTATCAGTATCAACCTGTGCTATCCAAGTATAGTCAGTGCCGTTCCAACTTAAAATTTGATTTGATGTAGCACCACTAGTGTTAAGGTGAGAATCTACATCACCAACTGTAAAGGATGTACCACTACCGCCACCACCTCCAACAGGATTGGCGTCAACCCATACAGTAGAGTAAAGAATTTTTAATCTTCCTTTATCTGATTCCCACCATAGATCACCTGAAGTAGGGTTAGCAGGAGGGTTATCAGATATGGTTACATTAGCACCACCTCCACCAGAAGGAGCAGCAACAAACTCAAGTGCTGTTCCACCAGAGTTAACTGCAATAAATTGTCCAGCAGTTCCCATCGAAGATGGAGTATCAGTTAGTCCTACAAAAGTTGATGATCCAGAACTACCAGTTTGATCTGCTACCCAAACAAAATCAGTACCATTCCAACTAAGAATTTGACCTGCTGTAGCACTAGAAGTATTAAGGTGTGTACTTACATCAGAATCACCATAAGATGAGGTAACACCATTAGTCCAGTTAGTTCCATTATAGTAAAGAACCTGACCTGAGGTTGGAGATGAAATAGTAACATCAGTAAGATCATCTATATCAGATACAGTTGATCCACCACCAGAACCACCTGCTGCCCATACAATATTTCCTGTGCCATCACTTGTCAAAACTTGACCTGATGTCCCGTTGGTGTTTGGATAAGTCAAACCACCAGCAGTTAGTTGTCCGACTGAGATATTGTTGATAGTAGTACTACCTCTACCAGTTACACTATCAAGAGTATCTGCTTCCGCTGTTAGGTAACCTGCAGAAGCATGATTACCCCAACTGTATGCTAAATTCCAATTTGCTTTATCTGTGTTTGTTGCTTGTAGATATCCAACAATAGAATGATCACCCCAATTATATGCTGAGTTCCAGTTAGAAATATTTGCACTAGTAATACTTGCTGAAGGTGATGCAGAAAATATTGGATCTGTTTCACTTGAAATGAACGAACTAATGTCGGGTGGAGTAAATGTAAGTAAGTTTTGTGCAGAGTTAAATGTTAAACTACCAGAACCAGAAGGAATAGAGTTGTTGTTAACAACCATCGAACTGTTCTGTTGTATACCACCACCAGCTGTAACAGTAGTAGGAACCCATCTATTACCATTAGAACTAAAACTTAGAACTTGTCCATCACCAGGGTGTCCTGCTTGAACATCTAATAGATCTCCGAGTTGTGTGATACCACCTATAGGAATCCACTCACCGTCTTGATACATTTCAAGTCGGTTAGAAACATTATTATAAATTACAGATCCGTTTAGAACATTTAGATAATCACGTTCACTAATAGTTTTACTTGGGAACTTGATGTAATCTAGTGCTTGTAGTTCTGTAATTGTTGCACCAGTGGATACAATATTATCTGATACAAGATATCCTTTAAGTGTTAACTCACCTTGAATAGGTTCAAATTTAATTTTATCTGAACCAGCAAGTCCTCCATTGTTATTATATTGTATTGAGTAGTCACTACCACCAGCAACAATACCACCAGAACCTGCTGCACCTGTGTTTGGTGCTGTAGAAATATTTGTAATTCTACCAGTAGGGTCAACAGATATAACAGGAATGACTCCAGAACTACCATAAACTCCGTTAGGAACTCCAGTTAAGTTTGATAGTTGTGCTGCAGAACCAGTGTATGTTGTAGCATTAACAGTACCAGTGATATCAATACCAGTAAAGTTAGGTATTGCACTTGCACTAAGGTCTTGATCTACAGAAAACTCTAGTCTTGATCCAGTTCTTGTTAAAGTAACACCAGTACCAGCAGATAGAACTACCTCTTCAGCGTATCCAGTACTGTCTGTTAAACGGATACTCTTTCTATTAGGTTGCTGTTGGTTCTCAACAGATAGATTATATGTTGTGTTGTCTGCATTAAAAGTCAGTCTCTTGTTAACATTATCTAAAGTAACTAAAGCACTACCAGTACCAACAAATCTAACAATATCATTAGAGTCTACAGATGTGGTAACACTATTATCTCCAACACTCCATCCGTTATATGTTGGAGGTATAGCAGCCCAAGATGTATTCTGCCCATCGGTTGTTAGATACTTACTAGAGTTTGCTGCTTGTGATGGTAAGAATGCATTTAAAGCATCATTAGCATTGGTTGTACCTGTACCACCATATGCAATACCGATAGTTTGTGCTTCCCATCTACCAGCAGATAGAACACCAACAGATTCTAAACTTGATGCTCTGATAATATTTCCAAGTCCTGTACTGGTAATGACTTCATCACCATTGATTTTATAAGTTCTTCCACTAGCAAGATCAAAATGCTCAGAAGAAGTCCATGAGTCATTAGTATTACTCCACAGAATAGTATGTGGAGAGTCACCTTTAAGTCTAATTCCACCACCATCTGCTACAGCATCTGTAGGAATTACAACATCATTTAAGTTAATAAATTTATCTAAAGTAGTTACAGTAACTGTATTACTTGTAGTGGTTGTACCTTGTACAATTAAATTTCCACTAACAGTTACTTGCTGGAATGTAACAGGATCATTTGGACCTACAGGTTGTCCAATCTTAATCTTGTTATCACCAGTAATTGTAACACCACTCTCTCCAGTGTATGTTGTATTGTCGTCGTTAACATTGATGGTAAATGTTCTACCAGACTGGGTGATTGTCGCTGCACCAGTTCCAATAAGATTAAGATCACCATCAGTATAATTCTGCCCGTTAACACCTAATCGTGTAACAGTATTTGTATCAGTGAATGAAGAATCTATAGTAATTCTTCCACCACTTCTTGTAAGAGAAACATTATTGCCTGCTACAAGAACAACATCGGTTGATCCAGATCCAGATCCACCAGCAGTCAATCTAATTACTTTATCAGTAACAGGGTTAGCACCATCAATAGTGCTGAGTGTGTAAGTAGTATTGTTATCTGTGAGGGGTACATTGCTCCAACCCACTCCAGTAGTAGTCCTAGAAAGAACTTGTCCAGTCAATCCAGTGTCACCGTTTAAAGAGATGATGCCTTCAACTACCAAAGATTTAGTAGAAGGAACTCGAAGACCTTCTACTGCTAAAGTAGGTCCACTATTGCTTTGATTGATGAGTTCATCTACTCTAATTTTAGACATTAGACACTACTTCCCCTGTAATAAAAGTATTTATCAGTTAGGGATAATAATGATCGTAAAGTTTCTTGCTAGTTTCACAGTTGCGTTTGAATTTAGTGAAAATATCAACAACCATATCATTAGCATTCGTTGGTGGTTCAGTCCATGAATCAATATTCATGGGAGCATCATGTTGTTGTGGAAGATCCCTAACCCATTGTCTCCACGCTTCCCAACCAGTATCATCTAAGTTACTCAATAGAATATAAGGATCAGATGATGCTAACATCTCATCTCTAGATTTCTTAGCCCTTATAGTCCAAGTAATGTAATTACGCATGTACTCTTCATCATCTTGTCTCTGTTGTTCTGCCTCACTCGCATCGGCAGCAGTTTTTGCCTCATTAAAAAGTTTTTCTGCTAAGGCACTGAAAGTATTTAGTTCATCCTGATCGAGAGATTTATGTGTTCCATCGCTTAGTTCTATATCAGAGATAGCAGGAACAACTTCATCATCATAACGAACACACCAAATGTCCTCACTAATCTTTGTTGAATAGTCTTCATTGCAGTATGTTATATCAGAATTAAATGAGACAGTACCATCAGGGTCACCGTTACCTCTCATAAGAAAAAACTTCATTTGCTTCCTTCTATGACTCCGTTATTATTTAGAGCAGCAGAGACGATAGCAGGAACTATCTTCTGTGCTTCTAATAAATTTTCTTGCAACTGTTGATTTTGTTCAGTAGCAATATTTCTAAAACTTTCTACCGCAGCACCAGCTTGTCTTGCCTGCTGTGATGCTTCAATAATTAACATGGGTAGAAATGCTACTGTGCAATCCCACTCCTCAATTTCTTGTCCACTTTGAGGATGATTACCTCTGACTTGAATCCACCATTTACATTCAAATTTTTTACATGGTCCATTTACTAACGGACAAAAATCACCAGTTTCTAATTTCATTTTATAATTCTATGGGTCTAAAGAGACATTCCTTTCGCATATTATAACGTCAATATACTTCACGTTCATGTTGATACTACCAGCAGATAATGTTGGAGATCCTGTAATATTTAGGGAGGTTGATGTAGTAATACCACCACTAACTTGTGGGTTACCATTAATTTCCATATCTCCTCTAGAAGAACTGATATCAGTTGGATCAACTGCACTAACTCCTAAGTTTCCTACAGATGGTTCACCATTTACAAAATGTGTATGACCTTGGTTACCACCAGTGTTACCTGTAGCAATATAACTATGACTTCTAGAACATGATCCATCATCCCAGTCT
>ENA-OSEY01001711-OSEY01001711.1-marine-metagenome-genome-assembly--contig:-NODE-1711-length-14832-cov-15.302677_pt1 | contig 14832 bp, 12 predicted proteins | sample MGYA00248465_ERZ534230 | MGnify/ENA primary metagenome ERZ534230 (study PRJEB26409, sample SAMN06344110) | marine metagenome | isolation source: Sea water from surface | place: Atlantic Ocean:Southern...
GAAGGAGTTGACCAAACACATTCACCAGAATTCACGATGATGGAAAGTTATGAAGCATATACAGACGTCAATGGAGTGATGGATATGGTTGAAAATATGTGCCAATATGTACTTGAAAATTTAAAAATAGACAAAAGCATTGAATTCAATGAAAAAGTTGCTAATTTTAGTTTTCCTTGGGATAGAAAAAGTATGTTTGAATTAGTCAATGAAAAGTTTGAAATAAACCTATCATATGATTCAAACCTTGATGAAGTCCTTGCATTGTTAGAGTCAAAATATCAAATTGAATCTGAATCAACAACAGTTGGAGAGCTTGTGTTTGACATTTTTGAAAATTATATTGAGGATGATATTGTAGACCCTGTGTTTGTAACTGATTATCCCAAAGAAGTTTCTCCTTTTGCTAGAGAAAGTGATGAGAAAATGGGCATCACTGAGAGATTCGAACTTTTTGCATTTGGTAGCGAATTAGCGAATGGATTTTCAGAATTGATAGATCCTGTTGAACAAAAAAAGAGATTGAAAAGCCAAGCAGAAAAAAAAGCTAAAGGTGATGAAGAAGCTCATGTTGAAGATAATGATTACATTGAAGCTCTGGAGTTTGGACTCCCTCCGACTGGGGGACTAGGCTTTGGTGTTGACAGGTTTGTAATGATGATTACGAACAAGGATTCAATTAGAGAGGTAATCGCTTTTCCTCATCTGAAACCAGAGAATTAATTAGTTCTATTAATTAAATAATTGTTTATGTTCTCTAAGACAGGGAATAGAGCATGGTCTTTTAATTCAAATATTGACTCTATACTTTTACTGAAATAGTCATTAATCACATCCTTAGAGTTACTAATTATTTCACTTGTTGTAAATTCGTTAATAACAGAGTTTATTTCAATTTCTTCCCGTTGTACTGATTTTAAAATTTCTTCATATTTTCCGCGATTGATATCTAGTGCAATTAGAACCGGAAGGGTATAAGTTCCCTCCAAAATATCATTTCCAGATGGTTTGCCAAGAGTTTTTTCATCCGAGGTCAAATCTAAAATATCATCAGATATCTGAAATATTATTCCACAGTTCCATCCCCATTGACTCAAAGCATCAACAATTTCAACATCTGCATTACCAGCAACTGCACCAAGTCTCGCACTTGTTCTTATTAAACTAGCTGTTTTACCTTCGATTACTTTTAAGTAATCTTCAACACCATGATCTAAGTTGAAAGAAAGATTAAGTTCTCTGGTTTGACCCTCAACTAGTTCCGCATAAGTTGATGCTAGTAATTTTACAGATTCTAGACCCAGATTTTCTGCAGCTAATTCAGATGATCTTGCTAAAAGATAGTCTCCAGCCAATATAGACAAATTAGAATTCCACTTTGAATTTGAACTTTCTACACCCCTTCTTGTTGTAGCATTGTCCATTACGTCATCATGATAAAGACTTCCAATATGGATTAATTCAACTGCAACACCCGCATCTATGATTTTGTGTATATGTTTTTTATCATCTCCAAATTTACCGGCAAGCAATGAAATAATCGGCCTAAATCTTTTTCCTCCAGCTTTGATTAAATATTGTGATATCGAAGAGAGATATTCATTATCCGAGCTAGAAACATTGATTAATCTTTGTTCTAATTTCTCTAAATTTTCCCATAAATCTTCAAATGGAATAATTTTTTGTATTTCCTTGCTTTCCATAGTTAAAGAATACGTGAAATGTATAAATACTTGTAATTTTCATTTAAGTGTAAAAACGAATAGTTATTAATATAAATACATGTTTGAAAGATTTACAGATCGAGCCAGAAGAGTGGTTGTTCTTGCCCAAGAAGAAGCAAGAAGGCTTAATCACAATTATATTGGAACTGAGCACATTCTTCTTGGCCTAATTCAAGAAGGTGAAGGCCATGCCGCAAAAGCGCTTGACGAACTTAATATAAATATAGATAGCGTTAGGACAGAAGTTGTCGAAATAATTGGTGAAGGTCAGCAATCTCCAAGTGGACATATTCCATTTACACCTCGTGCGAAAAAAGTTTTAGAACTCTCATTGCGAGAAGCCCTACAATTGGGTCATAACTATATTGGCACTGAACACATTCTTCTGGGCCTCATAAGAGAAGGAGAAGGTGTTGCTGCACAGGTACTTAAAAAGCTTGGAGCTGAACTTTCACAGGTAAGACAAACTGTAATCAAATTAATTTCTTCATCAGGTGAAAGTAAAAAACAACAATCCGCATCAACTGGTGGAAGAGAAAGGCCTGGATCAAGCACTGGCTCTGCAATCTTAGATCAATTTGGTAGAAATTTGACGAGAATGGCAAAAGAAGGAAAACTAGATCCTGTTATTGGTCGTACTACGGAAATTGAGAGAGTAATGCAAATTCTTTCACGTAGGACAAAAAACAACCCTGTTTTGATTGGTGAGCCTGGCGTAGGAAAAACAGCAATAGTTGAAGGTTTAGCTCAAAAAATTATTTCAGGAGATGTGCCTGTAACTCTTGAAGGAAAACAAATATATACACTAGATCTATCAGCTCTAGTAGCTGGCTCAAGATACAGAGGTGATTTTGAGGAAAGACTCAAAAAAGTTTTAAAAGAAATAAAAACAAGAGGTGACATAGTTCTGTTTATTGACGAAATCCACACTCTTGTTGGTGCTGGAGCTGCGGAAGGTGCGATTGATGCAGCATCAATCTTGAAACCTATGTTAGCCAGAGGAGAGCTACAAACAATCGGTGCTACAACACTTGAAGAATTCAGAAAACATTTTGAAAAGGATGCTGCTTTAGAGAGAAGATTTCAATCTGTTCAAGTAGATGAACCTAAATTATCTGATGCTATTGAAATTCTTGACGGGCTTAAAGATAGATATGAAGTTCATCACGGTGTGAGGTTTACTGACCAAGCTATAGCTTCAGCAGTAAATATGGCTGATAGATACATATCAGATAGATTCTTACCTGATAAGGCTATAGATTTAATTGACGAAGCAGGTAGTCGAATGAGAGTTTATAAAAAGCCTTTAGAACCGGAAAAGCAAGAAATGGCAGATAAGCTTAAAAACCTAAGAGAGCAAAAAATTGACGCTGTCCAATCACAATTGTATGAAAAAGCAGCACAAATTCGAGATCAAGAAAAACTGCTACTAGATGAAGTTTCTGGTAGTAACCCGAGTGAAGTTTCAGAAATTGAGATGGTTATTGATGAAGAAGAAATTGCTGAAGTTTTAGCTCAATGGACCGGCATTCCAGTTCACAGGCTAACACAAGAAGAAACAGCTAGATTGCTTGAAATGGAAAACGAACTTCACAAGAGAATTATTGGTCAAGACGAAGCTATTTCAGCAGTTTCTAAAGCAATTAGAAGAACAAGATCAGGATTAAAAGACCCAAAACGACCGTCTGGTTCATTTATATTTCTAGGGCCTTCTGGTGTTGGTAAAACAGAGACTGCAAAAGCTTTAGCAGAGTTTTTATTTGGAGATGAAGAATCATTAATTCAAATCGATATGTCAGAATATATGGAAAAACATACTGTCAGTAGACTAATTGGTTCTCCTCCAGGTTATGTTGGTTATGATGAAGGCGGACAACTAACAGAAGCAGTAAGAAGAAAACCTTTTAGTATTGTTCTTCTTGATGAAGTTGAAAAAGCGCATCCGGATGTATTTAACACCCTTCTGCAAATTCTTGAAGATGGAAGACTTACAGATGCCCAAGGAAGAACGGTTGATTTCAAAAATACAATAATAATCATGACTTCTAATCTTGGAACTAAAGATATAGCAAAGAATGTTGGCTTTAGTAGCCTTTCGGAGATTGATAATTATGAAAAAATGAAATCTAAAGTTGGCGAAGAATTAAAAAGGTACTTTAAGCCGGAGTTTTTGAATAGAATTGACGAAACAATTGTGTTCCATGAACTTACTTTAGACGAGGTAAAAGAAATCGTTGACTTGATGCTTGACAGAGTTCATGACCAATTGAAAAATTCTGACCTAGAGATTGTTCTTTCTGAAGAAGCAAAAACATATTTAGCTACAGAAGGTTACGATAAGGAATTTGGTGCTAGACCATTAAGAAGGTCTATCCAACGCTTGTTAGAAGATCCTTTATCTGAGGAACTTTTAATGGGTAAATATAAAGCAGGTTCTACAATTATCGTTTCTCTTAATAGCGAAAATAATAGGCTTGAGTTTGAACCGGTTGAAGCTCCAGATGAACCTCCAGTAGATTTTGTAGATTCAGAATCATAATTGCTTGTCAAATTGAACTAAAAAAGTTCTACAAGAAGGCATCTTCTTAATCAATTATTGTCTACTATGTATCACGTATAGGTATTTTGTATACCTTCAACTAGTTGAACAAGGAGTAAGACGTGACTCGAATGAAGTCAAAATGGCTGATACTTTTTTTGGTACTCGGTCTCGTAATGGTCGCTTGTGGTGGGTCTGATACAGCAGAAGAAGTAGTTGAGGTTGCAGAGGAGCCAGCTGAAGAGTTAGAATCTCCAGCTACAACCGCTGCGCCAACAACAACAGCTGGTCCAACCGCAAGTATTGGTATGGTGTATGACATTGGTGGTCGAGGAGACCTTTCATTTAATGACATGGCATATGCTGGCTTGGAAAGAGCTATCAATGAGTTAGGTGTTGATGGTGTTGATTTAGAACCAAGCGAAGGTGGAGAAAACAGAGCAGAGCTTCTCGGTTTATTAGCGGAACAAGGTAAAGATCTAATAATTGGTGTTGGATTTTTGTTTGCTGATTCAATAACAGAAGTTGCTACTGCTAACGAAGGTGTAAACTTCGGTATTGTTGACTCAGTTGTAGAACCAGGTAATGTTGCAGGAATGGTGTTCACAGAACATGAAGGTTCCTTCTTAGTTGGTGTTGCAGCAGGACTTAAAACCACAACAAAACAAGTTGGTTTTATTGGTGGTGTTGAGTTCGCACTTATTCAAAAATTCGAAGCAGGTTTCGTTGCAGGTGTTGCAGCAGCTTGTCCAGAATGTACTGTAGATGTTAAATACGCAACAGTACCACCTGACTTTTCAGGGTTTAACTTACCTGATAAGGGTAAAGAAATTGCTTTAGCACAATATGAAGCAGGAGCGGATATTATTTATCATGCTGCTGGCGGAACTGGTGCTGGACTTTTTGAAGCTGCAAAAGAAGTTTCAGAGTCCACAGGTTCTAAAGTTTGGGCTATTGGTGTTGACGCAGATCAGTACCAAACAGTTAGCGATGAGCTAAAGCCATACATCTTAACATCTATGCTTAAGAGAGTAGATAACGCAGTTTATCTTACAATCAAGGCAATAGTTGATGGCACATTTGCCGGTGGTGTATCAGTGTTTGATTTAAGCGTTGATGGTGTTGGATATTCTACCTCAGGTGGATATGTTGATGACATTGTTGATCAGCTTGAAGATTACAAAGCAAGAATTGTAAGTGGTGAAATAGTCGTTCCAGACACACCATAAAATTATTTGTTAATATAGTTTTGGGGCCATAAGATATGGCCCCAAAATTTTTTAAATATGAATACTGCAATAAATATCGAAAATATTTCAAAGTCTTTTCCAGGAGTATTAGCTAATGACTCTGTTTCTTTTGACATTACAAGTGGAACTATTCATGCAATAGTTGGTGAGAATGGTGCTGGAAAATCTACTTTGATGAAGATTTTATATGGCATGCAGAAACCAGACAATGGAATTTTAAAAATTAATGGAGACATAGCAAAATTTCAATCCCCTAAAGATGCAATTTCAGCTGGCATAGGAATGGTCCATCAACACTTTATGCTTGCTGACAACCTTACTGTTTGGGAAAATATAGTTTTGGGCATTGATAGTTCAAATTTATCAAAAATTAAAAAATCAAAATATATTCCAGATATTACAGATTTATCAAAAAAATATAGTTTACCAATTGATGTAAATTTGACAATCGATGATTTGGGGGTTGGTGAAAAACAAAGAGTTGAAATTTTGAAAGTTTTATACAGAGGGGCTAATATTTTAATCCTAGATGAACCAACAGCTGTACTTGTTCCTCAGGAGGTTGAAGAATTGTTTGAAAACTTGAAGAATTTAGTCAGCCAGGGAGTAACCATACTTTTCATTTCTCACAAATTGGATGAGGTCATGGAAATAGCAGATAGGATATCTGTCATGAGGGGTGGTCAACACGTAGGGACAGTAAGTAAGGAGACTGCTTCAAAAAAAATACTCGCTGAAATGATGATTGGAAAAGATTTACCAACTCCTCCAAGTAGAGAAACTTTGATTTCGAGTGAAAATTGTCTACAGCTTAAAGATTTAAGGGGAGAACCTAGCTTAGGGAAAATACCTTTTGAAGATATCAACTTAGAAATTAAAAAGGGTGAAATATGTGGAATAGCAGGTGTTGAAGGTAATGGCCAGAGAGAATTAAGTGAAGCAATTTTAGGCCTATACCCAGTTGAATCAGGACAAATATTCTTAGAAGATATAGAAATTACAAAATTATCAACAAGAGAAAGAAGGCTTACAGGTATTAGTTTTATACCAGAAGACAGACAGTCGCAAGGTCTTGTAGTAGAGTCGAATCTTGTCGAAAATATAATTTTAGGAAAACAAAGCAGTAATACATACAGTTCAAAATTTAAAAACGTTTTGTTTAAAAATGCTTCAAAAAATTCCAAGGATGTTGTTGATAACTATGAAGTTAAAACACCTAATGTTCAAACTTTAGCTCTTGCTTTGTCCGGCGGCAATCAACAAAAATTTGTCGTTGGAAGAGAAATTGATGGCAAACCCACATTTCTTCTAGCTTCTCAGCCAACTAGAGGTGTAGATATTGGTGCCCAGGCATTAATTTGGGATAAACTCAAAGAAGCAAGAGATATGGGCCTTGGTGTTTTGCTTATTTCAGCAGATTTAGATGAACTTCTTGGACTTTCTGATAAATTGTACGTTATTTACGAAGGAAAACTTGTCAAACAACTAGAACCTACAGAAGCTACGCCGGAACAGCTAGGGTCATATATGACTGGACTAGGCATATGAAGATCTATCTTAAAATATTAAGTTTTTTTACACCCGTTATAGCTTTAGCTATTTCATTCGGTCTAACTACTTTTATATTAATTATGATCGATAGAGATCCTGTTGAAACTTTTACTTTAATGTTTGATTACGGAACAACTGGTAAGTCGATCGTTTCGATACTTAACAGATCTATTCCACTTTATATTTCAGCAGTTGCTGTTGCAGTAGGTTTTAAAATGGGTATGTTTAATATAGGTGTGGAAGGTCAATATATCCTTGGCGCATTAATTGCTGCACAGGTTGGTGCTGTATTAATACTTCCAAGACCTTTACATGTCTTAACTATTTTTATTGTTGCTGCAGTAGTCTCTGGAATTTGGGCAGGTATATCTGGATACTTGAAAGTTAAAAAGGGAGTCCATGAAGTTATTTCAACAATTATGCTTAACTACATTGGGGCTGGTATAGTAGCTTATCTCCTTGCAAATGTTTTTTTTGAAAAAGACGAAAACAATTCTTTAAAAGTACCTCAAACAAACTATTTATTAGAGTCTGGTCAACTACCTCCATTAAATAACATTTTGGGAATTGAAGACCTTCCAAATTTAAATAGTTTTATAGTGGGTGCAGTTTTTGTGGGAATATTTTACTACTGGTTAGTTTGGAAAACATCTCTTGGCTTTGATTTAAGGGCTACAGGTCTTAATCCGGTTGCAGCAAAATTTAGTGGTGCTGATCCTAATAAATTAATTGTTTTGGCAATGCTAATATCTGGTGGTATTGCTGGATTAGTTGGAATGAGCAATTTAGTTGGTTACTTCCACCGTTATACGATAGATTTCCCAACAGGTCTAGGTTTTGCTGGAATTACAGTCGCATTGCTAGGAAGGAACCATCCTGTGGGTATGGCGTTAGGTGCTTTATTAATATCTTTTTTAGAAAGATCTTCTCAAATACTTGATTTAAATAACATACCAAAAGAAATAGAGAGAATAATGCAAGGGATAGTAATTTTGGTAGTGGTTGTGTCTTATGAGGTTGTTAGAAGATATATATTAACTCAAGAAGTAAAACTAGCATCAAGAATGGTAGATAAAGATGAGTAACTTTTTAAATTTTATTAAAGATAACAAAGAAAAGACTTTTTTTATTTTTATATTATTTTGGCTATTAGTCATTGCTCAAATAGAGACATATTCACAACTAACAACCAGCGGTACTTTCGCTGCAACAATGAGGCTTGCCATTCCTATTCTTTTGGCTGGTCTTGGAGGTATATTTTCTGAGAGATCTGGTGTCGTCAATATTGGACTTGAGGGCATGATGATTATGGGAACTTGGTTTGGTGCTTGGGCAGCTTGGTTGTATGGTCCATGGTGGGGTGTAGCTGCGGGTATTTTTGGAGGATTAATCTTTGGTCTAATACATGCAATAGCAACGGTATCTTTTCAAGTTGACCATATTGTTTCAGGGGTTGCAATAAATATTTTGGCTGCTGGCACTGCAAGGTTTTTTTCAGTCGTCGCATATGCAAACGAATCTCAAGGAGGTGCAACACAGTCTCCTAGGATTTCTGGCGAGATATCATCTTTCTCACTACCATTCCTTTCAGGCGGGACTTTTCTGGGCAATGAAACTATTGATTTGCTACGAAACCTCGAAGATTTAAATTTATTTTTCATATCAGATATTTCTGGCCTTCTAGGTGGATTAACTAGAGATATATCCTATCTTTCATTTATAGCCTTATCATTAGTTCCAATATGTATGTGGGTCTTGTGGTCTACTCCATTTGGCCTTCAACTAAGGAGCGTTGGAGAGTTTCCTGTAGGCAGTGAGTCTTTAGGAATTAATGTATATTTGATGAAGTATATTGGAGTAACTTTATCTGGTGCTTTTTCTGGATTGGCTGGCGCTTATTTAGTCATCGAAAGTTCCGGAATTTACAGAGAAAATCAGACTGGTGGTAGGGGATTTATTGCTTTAGCTTCAGTTATATTTGGGAACTGGAGGCCAACAGGTGTTCTGATGGGCTCAGGATTATTTGGATATGCCGACGCTTTACAGTTGAGATCAGAAGAGTCTGTTCACGGGCTACTCTTACTCATAAGCATTGTCTTGCTTGCTTTATCTATCTATCTCTTATTTAATAAAAAGTCCAGAAATGGTGCAATATCTTTATTAATGGCATTTGGATTTGGCATATGGTTCTTGAATTCAACATCTGTTCCAAATGAGTTTGTATACTTTACTCCTCATATAACCACACTTGTTGTGTTAAGTTTTGCAAGTCAAAGGCTCAGAATGCCAAAATCAGTGGGTCAACCGTATAAAAAAGGTGAGGGTGGCTAGCCCCTTCCATAAAAAGTAATTTCTTGAATGGCACATTCATCAAAAGGATTACTACCACTGACCTCTATACCAGGGTATGAGCTGAGTATATCTATCTTTAAATAAGACGTTGTTGTATTGATATCTACCCATTGTGATGTATTATCATTTTCGAGCTCCTTATTTAATAGAAATTCGCTGTCATTTGTAGTTATTAGAATATCTCTAGCTTTAAAATTTCTTGAAAATGATTTTGAATCTTCTACGTTTTGAAAAACTAGAAACTCTATATAAAGTTCTTTTGAAAAACTAAATTCAACCCAGCCATCTTGACATTGTAAACTATTATCCTGCCAAGAAGAGGGCTCTCCATCGTATAAATTTTGACAAGACCATCCATCACCATCGTTGTATGAACTGGAAGACGAGCATTCGATGGGATACTGTTTTTGCAAAATAGTTTGAATTGTAGTTGTCGGGGCTGTCGTTGTTGATTGTTGAACAATCTCCACCTGTTCTATTACTTCTTCTGAGATATTTAAATTGTAGAAATAACTTGCTAATGCAATAACCGGGATTAAGAAAGTAAGGAAAAATACAGCCCTTATTCCGGGAACCTCTTTTCTAGAAGGTAGTGGAGTAGCTCCATAAGTAGATAAAGGTTTATTTAACAGCTTTTCAGGAACTTTTGTTGTTCTCTGAATCTTTTCTTCCTGCTCAGAATTTTCTTTTTCTAAGTCTTTAAGACTTAATCCAAGCCAGTCTCCACAACTTGAGCAAAACTCAATAGATTTGTCTACAACAGCAGAACAACTTTTACATTCAATTTTTTCCATAAATTATAAGTTAATTACTAATAATAAAATAATACAGTAACATTCAAATAAAAAAATCACTCATATATAAAAGAGGAAATATGAAAAATGGCAATGAACTTAGTCAACTACTGCCTGGCCAACCATTAAGAGTTGGTGTTGATTTAATTGCAGATAAGAATTCTGGAGCATTAATTGTCATAGGTACTTCGACTAAATTAGATAAAATTTCTTCAGGTGGAATTAATTTAATTGATTGTATGTATTCTCCAGAAATGCTCAGTGAATTGTCGAAGATGGACGGAGCAATTATTGTGAGCGATGATGTAACAAAAATACTGAAAGCTAATGTTCATTTAAATCCCTCTGACACACTATTAACTTCTCAGACTGGTACCAGGCATAGAACAGCTGAAAGAACAGCTGAAGAAACTAATTTAACGGTTTTGACCGTTTCTGAAGAGTCATCTTTAGTAAAAGTTTTTACAAACGCAGGCACAACTGAATTAGAAGAACCATCAGTTACATTGGGTCGAGTTAATGAATCGTTGCAGTCAGTTGACAGAATGAGAAGAAGATTCGATGATGCTGTTGCAGAACTTGGAGAACTAGAAATTGAAAACTCTCTAACTAATCAGGAAGTATTAGAAGTAATTCAGAGAGGGGAGCTTCTAACTCGATTAGCTAAACAAGTCAGAACTGAAGCCTTAAAACTAGGTGGCGAAGCTGGGTTGATATTGATTCAGATAGATTCTTTTGAGTCTGGGGTCAAAAAAACTTTTAACCTAGTTTTAAAAGATCATTTACCATCAAAAAAATATAGAAATATCACAAAAGCAGTCGAAGCAATTTCGGAACTTACATACGAGGAATTAAATAATATAGACTTTCTTGGTTCAGTGTTAAGTAAGCTTCCACTAGATGACTTATCAGTTTCTAAAGGCTACAGGGTTCTTGCAAGACTACCAAACTTACCTGAAAATCTACATGATTCTTTAGTTCAAAAATTTAAAACTCTTCCTAAGTTGCTTGTCTCCTCTCCAGAAATTCTTTACAGCGTTGAGGGAATTGGACGTGGAAGAGCTCAGCAGTTACGTGATTATTTTGATACATTGTTAAAAAATGTTGGTTTTTCTTATCTAAATGGCAATTAGTTAGATTTCAATCTATAGTAATGTTGTTATTTATGGCAACTAAAACTAAAAAAACTCCAAAAGATAAATACAAACCCAATCAATTTGTAGTTCACCCTCACCATGGCGCGGCAAAAGTATTAAGAAAAGTTAATAAAAATGTAGAGATATTCGTTGATGGTGAACCAAAATCAAAAAGAATTCAATATTTTGAAATAGAAGTTCTTACAGATGGTTTATTAGTTATGGTTCCGGTTGATAGTGTTGATGAAGTTATTAGACCAGTAATTTCAAAAAATGCAGTTTCAAAAAAAGTATTTCCTATTTTCAAAGAAAAACCTGAAGAGGCAGGCACGAATTGGAGCAGGTGGTATAAAGTTTTAACTGAAAAAATGACATCTGGTGATGTCATACAAGTAGCTGAAGTTGTCAGAGATTTAACACATGCACAAATCAATAAAGGTATTTCTCCAGCGTTAAAAAGAATGTTAGCTAAAGCGAGGACAACGCTTGCAAGTGAAATTGCGTGTGCACTTAATGTTGATGAAGAAACTGCGATAGATAAAATTAATCAGCATCTTCCAGAAGAAGATCCTGAAGACGGTTTATAATCAAATTAAACCAAGTTATCTGAGGTAATTATGTTGGTTGGAATAGGTTTTGATATACACAGACATTCTCAAGAAGAGGCTCTTTATCTAGGTGGTCTAAAAATAGAAGGACCTGGATTCGAAGCACATTCGGATGGTGATATTCTTTTACATACATTGTGTGATGCTTTGTTAGGAGCTTTATCTAAAAAAGACTTAGGCAACTACTTCCCGTCTAATAGTGAGACGCCTAAAAAAATATCCAGTGTTGAAATGCTGAAAGAGGTTTTAAGGATTATTGAATACAAAAAATATATCATAAACAATATTGATATTATTGTTATTTCACAAACAATTAATATCGCAGATATTAGAACTGAATTGGTTGAAAATTTAGGTATTTTATTAAATATTGATACATCAAAAATTAATATAAAAGGTAAAACAACCGACAATATTGGCATGATTGGAAGTAAGGAGGCATCAGCATGCCAAACTATAATATCTTTATCGCATGCTTAAGTTATACAACACGTTTACTAAATCCCTAGAGAATTTAGAAAGTACTGATTCTGATATTAAGATATATCTTTGTGGCCCAACAGTTCAATCCTCTCCTCACATAGGACATGGCAGGTCCGCAGTAGTATTTGATTTTATGGTTCGTTACATAAAATATTCTGGCATGAATGTTATTTTTGCTAGAAACATTACAGATATTGATGACAAAATTATTGAAAAATCAATTGAAGAAAATATTTCTTACAAAGAGTTAGGCGACAGAGTAACTAAAGAGTTTAAAGATTCCTATGATAAATTGAATTGTCTAACTCCGGATTTTGAACCTAAAGCAACTGAAACAATTGATCAGATGATTGATTTAATTGATGATTTAATTAGAAAAGATTACGCTTACGTTACCAAGTCTGGTGTTTATTTTGACGTAAGCAAATACGACTCCTATCTGGAGCTTTCAGGTAGGAGTTTTGATGAAGTTTTAAGTGGAACCAGAGTAAATATTGAAGAAGATAAGAAAAATTCTGAAGATTTTGCTTTATGGAAAATTTCAAAAGAGAACGAACCAAGCTGGAAATCACCATGGGGTAGTGGTCGTCCAGGCTGGCATATTGAATGCTCGGCAATGATTCATGATATTTTTAAAGGCGAAATTGATATTCATTGTGGTGGAAATGATTTAATTTTTCCTCACCATGAAAATGAAAGAGCACAGTCAACTTCAGCATTTAGTCATAACTTCGTAAAACACTGGGTACACAATGGAATGATAAATTTCTCAGGTAAAAAAATGTCAAAATCTGAAGGAAATTCTAAGTTTCTTGCAGAGTACATTGATAATTATGGTGGAAATGTATTAAGGTATTTTTTTCTAAGAGCAAACTATAGAAAACCTCAGGAATTCTCTGAATCTCTATTGGAAGAATCAAAAGTAACTTTTAATAATATCGAAAGTTTAATTTCTGGAGTAGAAGCTGGTTTAGAAGACAGCAATCTTGAAAAAATGTTTAACGATGCAATGAATGACGATTTAAATACACCCAAGTTCTTGGGAGATATGTATGAATATATTAATAAAAATAAAAATGGAAACCATACTCAATTTATTAAAACGAAATCCACAATAAAATATTTATTCGAAATTCTAGGTTTTGTTTTTGAGGATAAAGAACAAAAAGTTGATATTAAATTGTTGGAGAATATATTAACTGAACAAAATATACAGATTGAAAATGATATTAATGTTTCGATTAATAAATTTATTGCTAAAAGGAATGAATACAGAAACAATAAACACAAGATTTGGTACTTTTGAAGTAATACATAGTGAAGAACCTACCGCACCAGGTTATCAACCTGAGTATATGGTTGAGTTAAAATTCAATGGTACATACTTAGGTCACACCATTATAGTTGGAGACCCAAGAGATATCGGTAGTAAGGCTATCGCTAAAATATTTAATAACAATCAAGAAAGAAGTGAAGTAGCTGTGAGGTTAGGATAATGAACGATACCATGATAATGGATTTGGATGTTTTGAACATTCATTGTGATTCTATAGACAATCTATATGAATCAGCGGGTTTAGGAGAAACACCTTTTGATTTTGACACCGACTTGGATAGGTTAGAGTGGATGGTCATCATGATGTTTACACAAAAAGATTTAATATTAGCATTAGAAAAAGCTGAAAGAAGAATATTAAAAGAAAAAAAAGACAAAGAAAAATTAAAATTGAATAGTAAAGTTTAATCAAAAGTTATAGACAAATATTATTTAAAATGCTAACTAGTCGTCTTTTTGGAGGTTGTTATTAAAATAGAAGTCAAAGATAATAATATTGAACAAGCACTGAGGGTTTTAAAAAGAAAGCTTCAGAGAGACGGTTTTTTTAAAATTATAAAGTTAAAAAATACTTACGAAAAACCTTCAGAAAAGAAAAAAAGAATTCTTCAGGAAAATATAAAGAGAGTTAAAAAGTTAAACAAACTCAAGAATAGAATTTAATAATCACTTATCTTTTTTTAAATATAAAATAAGGTATTGAAGTATTATATGCATTAAAATGTGATGTGCATCTTCTGAGATACCGTAGTTCATTGCATTTATATGTACTGAAATATCAGAATTTTTTTTTAAATAACCACCATTAAACCCACTAAATCCAATTATTTTCACCCGTTTTTTTTTAGCAAATTTTAGAACTTCTTTTATATTTTTTGAATTTCCAGAGGAACTTATAATGATTAATAAATCATTTTTTTCAAACAAGCTTTCTGCTTGATATTTAAATACCTGGTCGTAGCTTAGGTCATTGGATATAGCAGTTATTGTCTCAATAGTACTAGACAAACTTATAACTTTTGGCCTTAACTTTGAATGTTGTCTTAAAAATTTCAAATA
>ENA-OSEY01001712-OSEY01001712.1-marine-metagenome-genome-assembly--contig:-NODE-1712-length-14817-cov-3.516147_pt1 | contig 14817 bp, 15 predicted proteins | sample MGYA00248465_ERZ534230 | MGnify/ENA primary metagenome ERZ534230 (study PRJEB26409, sample SAMN06344110) | marine metagenome | isolation source: Sea water from surface | place: Atlantic Ocean:Southern...
CCTCCATTGAGTCTGGAAGCCAAACATGCAATGGTATCTGAGCAGATTTTCCCATGGCACCTATGAACATTAATATGCAAATAATTGTAACTGGATCAACTTCTAACAAGGAGATGCCTGGCAATTTTGCTTTACTCAACTCATCAATATTGGAAAATATCGAGTGATAATCCAAGGTTCCAAAAACTAAGAAGATTCCACAAATACCAAGTAAAAAGCCGAAGTCACCGACTCTATTTACTAGAAAAGCCTTAAGATTAGCATGGGTTGCCGAAGGTTTTTTAAACCAAAACCCAATTAATAGATATGAAACCAAACCTACTGCCTCCCAACCAAAAAAAAGCTGGAGAAAATTATTGGACATCACGAGAATCAACATACTGAAAGTGAAAAGGGAGATATAGGAAAAAAATCTGTGATAACCAGGATCATCTTTCATGTAACCTATAGTGTAAACATGCACCATACAAGAGACAAACGTAACTACAGTCATCATGACGACTGTCAATCGATCTATCAAAAATCCTATTTGAAACTGAAATTCTCCCGAAGCAATCCAGGTATATAAATTTTTATTGAGTCCAGGCCGATCGTTAAACACAAGTTCATAAACAAGATAAAATCAAACTGCCATTTAAGCTGAAATATATTTTCTATTACATATTTTGAAGCAATAACTGCAAATAATGTTGAAAATAAAATAATTGAAATAAAATTGATAATAAACTCCATAATAGATGAAAATATTATTTGTTTTTTTGAAAATCCTAAAATTTTAAATACTAAATTTTGAAAAATTTTTATTTTTCCTTGAACAATTATCGCGCTTGAAATGACAACTAATCCAACAACTACTGTGATGGCCGAAATAATACTTACTGCTATAAATACTTTATTTAACACGTCTGTAACTTTAGATAGGTAATTGGAAATATCTATGATTGAAACTGAAGGAAATATTTCTAAGAAATCTGTATCGTTAAACTTATCAATATTATCAAATTTTACAGTTGATAAATACTCATGTGGGATATTTTTTGCAAATTGAGGATTTAATAGCATTGCAAAGTTAATACTTAGATCTCTATAATCTACAAATCTAAAATTTGTTACTTCTCCCTCTATTTCTCTTCCATAAATATTTAAAACAAATTTATCTCCTAATTTAACACCAAAATCATTTGCAACTTTGCTATCCAACGAAATTTGTAATTTATTTGGCTTACTTAAATCCCACCATTCTCCGGCTATTAGAGGGTTGTCAGTTGGAACCTCATCTATCCATGAAACACGACGATCTCCCTGAATTACCCAATGGCTATCATTGTTTCTATCTATGTAAGTGTGTGGATCGACTCCATTGATTTTTGAAAGCTTAGCAGAAACCATTGGCACGATTTCAATATTTGCGTTCTCATCTGATTTAAATATTGCACTTTTAAAATCATCTTTTTCTATATTTTGAATCCCAAGAAAAAAATAGTCAGGTGCTATTTCTGGGATAGATTTAGCAATTTCTCTTTTAAAGTTTGAGCCAACAAATGCTAAAGTTAGTAACAAAGTAATACCTAATCCAAGAGACATCACTGTAATGGGGGTAATACTTTTAGATTGAGTAATATTTTTTAAAGCAACTTTAAATGATATCCCAAAATTATATTTATTTTTTCTTAAAAATAATATTGTTAATCTTGATAAAATAAAGAAAACAACTAAGCAGAAAAAAAAAGATATAAAATAACCAATGCTATATATTGGGTTTGAAGATCCCACAGAAAATAAACTCATTAACAAAATAAGAAAAACTAAACTTAAAAATATCGATAATTTTGTATATTTAAATTGTAAGCTTTGAAAAACATTTCTAAATAAACTTGTAGCTTTTATTTGATCAATTGAATTAACGGTTGGAATTGAAAATAAAATTATTACTAACAATCCAACTAAAAAAATTTTAGTAAAATTAATTATTGAAAATTTAGCATCAATATTCAATCCTAGACCATCCGATATAAACTCATCAATGATTGGTATAAGTAAAAAACTTAACCCATAAGCAAAAACAGAAACAAAGATTAGTAATATTGATAATTGAATATAATAAATTGTTTTTATATTCCCCGAAAAAATTCCAATTGCTTTTTGTACTGCAATTGAAGAGTTTTTCTGGTTAATAAAAGATAATAATGTATTTGCAATTCCTATACCTGCAATCAGCATTGCGCTAATAGAGACCAAAGATAAGAATTGTGAAAAATTATCAATTATTCTTCTTAAGCCTCCAGCTGCATTTTCTGATTTTCTTATTCTTGCTCTATCTTCATTTATAAATAATTCTTCTACCTTTTTTAATCCATCTAAAACAGAAACTTCTTCATTAAATTTTACTTTATATTCATAGTTTAGAAAGCTACCTAAATTATTTAGATTTAGAGTATCTAATGTTTTTTTTCCGGTAAGTGCAAAGTCTCCAAATACAAAAGCACCACCAATATCAGGTACAGATTTTACATAACCAACAACTTTAAATTCCTGATCCTGAACTTTAACGATCTCATCGATTTGTAAATTAAGATTTTTAAAAATATTTTCATTAACTAAAATTGTATTATTTTCTTCATTTAATTTTTCCAACGCGCCTTTTGGTTCATATGCAACTTCACCATAGAGGGGATAATCAGCATCTACAGACTTAATTCTAGTAAAAGAAGATTTGTTTTTTTCTTTATCAATTGTAGAAACCATTGTGCTGAATTCAACCATCTGAGAAACAGTCGCGAAATCTTTTACTTTATCGACTAAATCTAAATTTCCTTTTACTTGATTATAATCAATCTCAATATCACCTCCCAATAGTAATTTTGAATTATTTTTAATTTCTGTTTCCAAACTATCCTCAATTGTCAAAATTGAACTTAGTATAAATAAACTTATAAAAAGAGTTATGATTATACTTAAAATTTTAGAGTAACTTCTAGACAGATCCCTTAAAGCATATTTTAAATATAGTTTAAAACTAGAAAAACTAATCAATTTTACCATCTTTTATTTTTATTTTTTTCATTGTTCGATTTGCTAAATTATTATCATGAGTAACCATAATTAAACTTGCTTTTTCATCACTCACATAATCAAATAATATTTTTGAAATCAATTCTGAGTTCTCGCTATCAAGATTGCCTGTTGGCTCATCTGCTAAAATTAATTTAGGTTTCATCACAATAGATCGTGCAATTGCAACTCTCTGCTGTTCTCCACCAGATAACTGACTTGGTAAATTATAAAATCTTTCACTTAATCCAAAACGTTCTAAAATCTCTTTCGCTTTTATTTCAGCGTTCGAGATTTTATTTATTTCTAATGTTAAACTTACATTCTCTAAAGCAGTATAGTTAGGTATTAAATAGAATGATTGAAAAACTATACCAATGTTTTTTCTTCTAATATTGGAGATTTCATCTTCACTCATATTTGTAATTTCATTATTTTCAAAAAAAATTTTTCCAGATGAAGCTTTCTCTAAACCACCAATTAACATAATTAAACTAGTTTTACCTGAACCACTTTCTCCAACTATAGATAGTGTTTCTTTTAACTTAACTTCTAGATTTATATCTTGTAAAACTTTTATTAAGTTATTATCTGTTTTATAATTTAAATTTATATCAGTTAATTTAAGAAGATTATCCATGATTAAAAAATGTATTATTACAATGTTGCTTATCTGTCTAGTCCCGGTAAATTTATTTGCCGAAAATAGAATTGTACTTTATGGAGATAGCTTAATGGCTGGTTATGGTTTAACCCAAAAACATCATCTGGCAACAATTTTAGAGAATAATTTAATTTCAAAAGGATTAAATGTAAAAGTAATAAATGCCAGTGTATCTGGTGATACTTCAGCTGGTGGGCTTAACAGGCTTAATTGGATTTTATCAGAGGAAAAATTTGATTTATTCATTTTAGGACTTGGTGCAAACGATATGTTAAGAGGAATTTCTCCAGAAGAAACAGAAAAAAATTTAGAAAAAATAATTAAAAAAGTTTTAGAAAAAAAAATTGATTTAATATTGGCAGGAATGATTGCGCCAATATCTCATGGAAAAGATTATAAAAATAAATTTGATCTCATATATAAAAATTTATCATTAAAGTTTAATTTAAAATTTATACCATTTTTACTAGAAGGTGTGGCATTGAACCCTGATTTAAATTTAGATGACGGTATGCACCCAAATGAAAAAGGTGTTTTGATTGTGAGCAAAAATTTAGAAAAAAAAATTTTAGAAATATTGAATTAAGTTTTTTGGATTATTGTTAAATGACCCATTTTTCTTTTTTTTTTAACTTCTTTTTTTAAATAGTCATAAAAAAATTCATTATCTTTTAGTTGTTTATTTTTATATAAATTAATATCTTCGCCAATTAAATTTATCATTTCTCCATTATATAATTTTTTTGTTTCTACTTTTTCCAAACCACAAATAGCTCTTATATGATTTTCAAATTGACTAATGTTATGTGTGTTAATTGTTAAATGTCCTGAATTATGAACTCTTGGTGCAATTTCGTTTACATATAAATTATCATTTTTATCTATAAAAAATTCAACACACAAAGTTCCAATAAAATTTAATTCCTCAGCTATCATCGCAGCCCATTCAGAAGATTTATTGAATAATTTTTCACTAATTTCTGCAGGTATTTTTGAATATTTTAGGATTTGTTCCTCATGTTTATTTTCTATAGGTTCGTATATTTCATATTTTTGATGACCAAATCTACTTATAACTACAGATATTTCTTTTTTTAAATTTACTAATTTTTCCAAAATATAATCTTTAGTATAATCTACATTAATCGAATCTAATTGATTCTTTTCTTCAATTCTAAACTGGCCTTTACCATCGTATCCCATAGTACAGGTTTTTAATATTCCAGGTATTAAATTAGCACTGGATTTTAAATCGCTATCATTTTTAACTGATACATAATTAGTAGTCCTAATATTGCATTTATTTAAAAAATCTTTTTCAAATAATCTATTTTGTACTATACGATTTACTTTTGGATTAGGTAATACAGGTTTTATTTTACTTATTTTGTTTAAAGTTTCATAAGGAATGTTTTCAAATTCAAAAGTTACAATATCAACTCCATTAAGAAATTCATTTATTTTTTCTTCATCATTATATTTCCCATAAAAAAACATATCACTAAAATTAACTGCTGGTGCAAACTTATCATCTGAATAAACAGATGTTCTAATATTTAGTTTTTTTGCAGCAACTGCTAACAAGCTTCCAAGTTGGCCACCACCTAAAATTCCAACAGAAGAAGCTGACATATTAAAAGGGTTTCTTATTTACAGATTTAGTCTGTTTATTTCGCCACAGATCTAACTTTGATTTAATTTTTTTATCACTTAAGCTTATAATAGAAGCCGCTAGTAAAGCTGCATTAATTGCCCCATCTTTTCCTATTGCAACTGTACCTACTGGAATACCTTTTGGCATTTGAACAATTGAGAGAAGACTGTCTAATCCTTTTAATTTTTTACTTTCAATAGGAACTCCAATAACCGGTATTGTTGTTAATGCTGCAACCATGCCTGGCAGATGTGCAGACCCTCCAGCACCGGCCACAATAACTTGAATGTTATTTTTTTTAGCATTTGAAGCGTATTCAAACATTCTTTTAGGTGTTCTATGAGCAGAAATAATTTTACTTTCAAAATTTATTTTCAAAATTCTTAAAATTTTTATACAAAACCTCATAGTTTTATAGTCAGACTGACTACCCATTATAATTGATACTTTTTTAAATTTTTTTGCGTTCATTTATCTTAGTTTATCAAGACAATAATTTTGATATAACTTATTATATAAATTTATGAAAAAATTACTAATTATTATTTTCTTTTTAATTTGCTCTAATTCTATTGCATTAGAAAAAAATACTAATTTTAAAGATAAAATTTTTAAAAAAGCACAATCTGAAGGGAAAATTATAGTAATAAATTCCTGGAATGAGTTTTGCACCACATGTAAAAAACAAATAAAAATATTGGATCAAGCTGAAAATCATTTTCAAGAAGTACTATTTTTGAATTATGAGCAAACTGAAAATAAAGATATAGCAAAAAAATTAAAGATAGATTATTGGACAACTATAGTAATTTATAGTGGCCAAAAAGAAATTTATAGAAGCATGGGTGTAACTAACAAAAATGAACTTTATCTTGTAATTGAAAATATAATACAAAATAAAATTTAATTATTTATGAATTATAAAATTGATAACCTACAGTATTGTAATTGGAACAGAGATGTTTTTAAAATTAACAGAGAAGCGAATCTTGATGCTGTTCATGTAACAGTAGTTTACCATGAAGATTATGATGAATTTCTAAATCGTATAAAAGAATGGGATAAACATTTTGAAGAAAATTCTGATATAATTTTTTTAGGTAAAAATTTTAAAGATATCGAGAAAGCAAAGAAAGAAAATAAAACAGCTATTTTCTTTGGTTTTCAAAATTGTTCACCAATCGAAGACGATATTAATTTAGTTGAAAAAATCCATGATAAAGGTTGTCGATTTATGCAGCTCACCTATAACAACCAATCTTTATTAGCTACAGGTTGTTATGAAAAAAATGATAGCGGTGTTACCAATTTTGGGAAAGAGACAATAAAAGAAATGAATAGAGTGGGAATTGTAATTGATATGTCTCATTCAAGTGAAAAAAGTACTTTAGATGCAATAGAGTTAAGTGAGAAGCCAATAGCTATAACACATGCAAATCCTTCTTTCTGGCACAATGCATTAAGAAACAAATCAACAGACCTTTTGAAAAACCTTGCACAAAGTAAAGGTATGCTTGGAGTATCCTTATACCCTCATCATTTAAAAGATGGATCTAATTGTACTTTAAAAAGTTTTTGCGAAATGATTGCGAGGACATCTGAAATTATGGGCGTAGAAAACATTGGCATTGGTTCAGATCTTTGTCTTAATCAACCAGATAAAGTAGTAGAATGGATGAGAAATGGAACTTGGACAAAAACAAAAAATTTTGGTGAAGGATCCAAAAATAATATTGGATTTCCAAAGCAACCAGAATGGTTTTTGGATGCAAGAGGTTTTAATAATATTGAAAAAGGTTTAAAGGAATTAGGTTTTAACGAAAATGAAACTAATGGAATTTTAGGTAATAATTGGTTTAATTTTTATAAAAATATTTAATATGGAAGTTCAATTAAGAGATCCAAATGAGATAATGAAATTATCAAGATTAGGATCATTTCATCAATCAAAACTGTCATTTTTAAGATCTTTTCTGAAAGAATTTAAAGATTGGAATTTCAAAAGAAGTTTATTTGATTTAGATGAAAAAGGATATGGAGTTGCTGTTTACTCTTTTTCAAAAAATGAACGAACTTATTCCTTAATTTGTTTTGCAAACAAAATTAGTGATTATGAGAGATCAGATAGAGTAATTGCAACTAAATGGGATGCAGCCTTTACTCTTTATGATGGAGTACCTTCAAAATTAGATATAGATAGATTAAAAAAAAATGTCCCAAAACAAGAAGGTGGAAGATTGACTTATAAAGAGCTTACTTTGTCTAGAGCTAATAAATCTATTAGGATGTTTAATCATGTCGTTGAAAATCTATCAAATGGTATACAGCCAGATAAAAAATTATTATCTGAGGTTGGATATTTATATAGAACTACTGCAGTATATGGATCTGGAAAATTTGGATTAGCAGATAGGTTTAGAATTAAAAATAGAAAAGAAATATATGGACCATTTAGATTAGAAATGATGTTGGTATATTTAGTCAGACAATTTACATTTGACCAAGTGGATCATATTGCTATGCATAGAAATCCAAAAAAAGCTGTAAAATTAGATAATGATGTTTCAAGAAATTTAGGAATTGGAAATTCTACAGGTTTAGGTATGGCACCGTTTATAGTTAATCACCCTACATTATTAAACAATTGGATTTTAGCCCGAGAAACAGCTTTAAAAAAGGTTAGAGAAATAAAAAAAATTAATAAAAACCAAAAGGATATATTTTTATCATGTCTAAAAAAATCATTAAAAAATATATCAACATGGAATACCGACAGTGAATATCAAAAAAATAAAATAAATGATTTACTTAAAGATCTTAATAAACTTTTTACTTTTATTGAAATTTTTGATTTTGAGGGAGATTTTGCATTTAACAAATTATATCTTTGGATAGAAAAAAATTTAAAAGACGAGTGTATAGAATATATAGTTTCAATGATGCTAGAACCATATGATGAAATAGTTGATCCATTAATATCTGGAATGAGCTCTGAAGAGGAAAAATTTTTTAATATTCCTGGTGATCGCACTATAGAGGATTTAAGAAACATATTAGAAGAAAAATACAATAATATTTTGAAGATAGACTTTGATGATAAGAAAAATAAAAGAAACTTTTGGTTTATTTCTAAAAATAAAGAGGAACCAAGATATGCTGATAGATATAAAGAAATAGGAGCAGATTTAGAACAACCTCTAGCAATTGCAAGAGATATAAAAAGACTTTATGAAAGAATAAACAATCAAAAAAATAGTTTACCAATAGGAAAGTTTTTAAATGAAAACAACGATCTGAGACATGTTGTTAGAAGAGCTTTTATAATTGAAAAATTTCCTTACTCAGAAATTCAAGATAATACTATAGGATCTAATGTTATACCTATTGATATGTTAAGATTAAAACTTTCTTTTTTTGGTGCGGTAAAATTCGATCCTAGATCTGATAAATGGCTTAGAATTTGTATGTTTCAGGGAGCTCCACTTCCAAATGAATTGAAGAATTTTGATGACCTGTGGGTTTATAATTCAATAAATTAAATGATTTCTTTAAGCGAAATAGAAACAACATCAAAAAGAGCAACTAGAGCAGTGGGTTTTTCTTGGGGCGTTGCAGAAGAAGTTGGAAAAAATATGAGATTATTGGAATTATTTGGTCTATCTGGTGTCAAAAACTTAAATGAATATTTTAAAAGTTATAAAAAAGAAAACTATAAATCAATTCAAGCTTTTTCTGAGACAAATGAGGCTTCATCTATTCCTTATTGTCCAATAGAACTAGGTATTAATTTTTTAGATCAGGTTACATTTATAGAAAAATTCCAAAAAATTAATTTTAAGAATATTGCATTTCCAATATTATTTTTACCTTTTTTAAGCAGGAGTTCCGAGGCACTAGGCAAAAGGATATTATGTAAAATAGATCAAAAAGAATTTCTGTTTAATTTTAATCAGACGATTTACTCTAACTATTTAAAATCTGAAATACTTAAAAATTGTGAATTAATAAATATATCTTTCTTAGAAAACATTAATACATTTTCTCAAGATGAATGGGAGGAAATTTATAAATTATCAGAAAATACATTTGTTGAAGAAAATGAATCTTTAAAAAAAGATGCCGCTGGAGCAGGGTTAACTGATAATGACTAAAGAAATTGAAAATAAAATTTTACAAGACGAGAAAGAAATAGATTACATTTGTGAGGAGTGTTCTAAAGAAGATGAAAGTGTATTGCAAAATCTAATTTTAACAGGTTTTAAAATTTGTAAGTCTTGTAGAATTTCAAAAACAGTATTTCCTTTTTAAGTAACATTGCTTATAGGCAAAGCATTCATTCTACTCATTACGAAAGAAATTGACAAAAATCCAATAATTAAAAAAGACAATAAAACAATACCAAATGCTTTAAAACTAGATTTTAAATTAAGAATTTGCTTAGTAGATATTATTAAAGAAGCAAAAATCCAAAATTGAGTTAAAAAAATTATGGGTATTACAAAATCAGGTGTAATAGCAAAAAATCTTAATATCCCTGGTGTATGTGCATACCCAACACCTATTAAAATTTTTCGGAATGTAACTTTATTTTCTTTATCTGAAAATAATTTTACCCCTATAACATAAATAAATATTGACCAAACAAACCAAGTAAGAATAGCCGTTAAACCAGAAATACCAATTGATGTTTTTACTATTGAATTTGCAGCGACTGCTCCTGCAACTCCATCTAATATCATTATCAAACCAGCAAAATAAATACCGGCTTCTCCAAAATACCTATTTTCTTTGTAAAGACTTTTGTCTAATTTAATTGACCTGAAAATTATATTTAAGAATTCTCCAAACATTCTAGTTTAATATATGTATTTAAATAAAATGACAATTAGTTTACTTTGTAAAAGTATTTGGAGAGATACAAATTATCTCTCCAAATAATAAATATTTAACCTTTTGAGACTTCCCTAGTATTAGCGTTGTAAGACTCTTTAAAAGGAATATCCACAACAACTGCGTCTACTGGCTGACCAGGTTTTTCTGAATATTTTTCAGGTAGATGAACTTTATATTTTGTACCAACCTTACCTTTTGGAAAACCGTTAGCATTTAAAGTTCCATCAAAAGGCACATATCCCATTGCGATATTTATTTTTTTTTCAGGGTGGTACCATGGTGATGTTATAAATCCTATTGGTTCACCTCCGTTTTCACCAGAAATTAACCAAAAGTCAGGAGCATATTCTTCAATTGGTTTACCACCTAATTCTAAACCCACTAATTGAAGTTTATATGGTTTTTTTCCTGCTTTAATTTCCTCTTTCATTTGCTCTAAAGCTTTTTTTCCAACGTAATCACTTTTTTTATTCCATTCGCCTTTTCCTGATAATGAAACCTGATAACCTAAATTGCATTGAAAAGGATTGTGTTGATTATCCATATCTTGACCCCAAGACAAAATTCCTGCTTGTATTCTTCTGTGGTGAGCAGGAGCTATAACCATTAGTTTATGTTTTTTACCTGCTTCAAGTACAGCATTCCACATATCTTCTGCGTACAATGTAGACTCTCTTAAATAAATTTCATATCCAGCTTCTCCAGAAAAACCAGATTGAGAAATAACACAACTTCTTCCACCAATTTTAGTTTCTGCTAAACCATAAAATGGCATATTTTCAAAATCAACAGTGTCACCACATAAATCTTTCATTAATGCTTTTGATTTGGGTCCCTGAATTTGAACAGGAGAAACATCTATTTCGTCAATATCAACATTAAATCTTTTATCGCAATTAACTCCTTGCAAATATAGTCCAATATCACTATCAGACAAACTAAACCAGAATTCATCTTTAGTTATTCTTAAAAGGATTGGATCATTTAGCACTCCACCATATGTATTACATAAAATCACATATCTTGCTCTCATCGGAGAAATTTTTGTTGCATCTCTAGTAATAACATAATCAACAAATTTTTCTGCATCTGGTCCTTTCACTCTTATTTGTCTTTCAACTGCAACATTCCACATAGTTACATGATTAACTATTGCATCATACTCAACCATTGCTCCACCATCTTGAGGTTTTACATATCCTCTCGGATGATAAATTCTATTATATACAGTTGCTCTCCAGCAACCTGCTTTCATAGATAAATGCCAATAAGGTGATTTTCTTACTCTTGTAGAAATTAACATTTCAACTTTTGTCGGCCCACTTTGTCTTAAATTATAAGGTACGTTTCGATCAGATTGATCAACTGATGTAACGTGTCTTATTTTATCATAATTAAACTCTTTAGACATATTTGTTCTCCATCAACCACTTGTTAGTTTCCTTCAAGCCGCCGAATGTATAAATGTGGAAAAAATCAGTATGCGATTTAATTTTCCCAATTAAATCATTAGGGTCTTTAGGTTTCATTAAGTCTAGAGCCTTACTAAAATTTGACTTAAGAAAGTTTATGGAATTTTTTGCACCAACAATATTAGCAAATTTAATTAAGCTTGTTATTTTTAGTGGTCCAGTAATTCCGACATGAACTGGTACTGATTGTTTAGAAATAAAATCTATAATAGGCTGAGGATCTAATAACCATTGGGTTACAATATAATCAGCGTAAGGCTTTTTATCTTTCATAGCTTTTTCTAAATCAGAGTCGGATATATCAGGACTCCCCTCAGGATGTCCAGCAATTCCTATCTTCATATTCTCAAAATAACCTGTCTCTAAAAGCTGGATTGAGCTTTCAAACTTACCGACCGGCTCTCGGCCTCCACCTATTACTAGAGCCTGTTTGACCCCAACATCTTTACACATGGAAGTATAATCTTTTAAATCAGCGTCAGATCCTATTGATCTTGCTGCAAAATGAGGCACTGGATTAAATCCTTTTTTAACAAGTTCAGAGGCCTTTTTGGCAGTTTCTTTATAGTCACCTCCAGGTAGAAAAGTAATATATACATCTTCCAAGCCTGGAAGATCGTCTATTTCTGTTTTTGGTCCAATTTCCAAAGAAAATTTCATATGTGAATAATTAATTATTTTAAAAAAACTGTCTATAAAAATCGATGACTAAATTGAAACAGGCTATTTTTTTTGGCCTCTATGTTTTTGTATTCTTTGACCATATTTTTGAGTCACCCTATCAAAGATGATTGCAAGAGCGACTATTGCTAATCCATTCATCATTCCAAGAGCAAGATATTGATTAGAAATTGCTTGAAGAATAGGTACCCCAAGTCCTTTAACACCAATCATAGAAGCGATAACAACCATTGCTAAAGCCATCATTATAGTCTGATTTACACCAGCAAAAATTGTTGGTAATGAAAGGGGTATTTGAACAGATTTAAGTTTTTGCATTGGTGTTGCTCCAAAAGCTTCACTCGCTTCTAATGCCTCTTTGTCCACCTCTCTTATTCCAAGATTTGTTAATCTTACGATAGGTGGAAGAGCATATATACAAACAGCTAACAATCCAGGAACTTTACCAATACCAAGCAACATTATAATTGGAATTAAATATACAAAGCTAGGTATAGTTTGCATCATATCTAATACTGGTAATATAGCCTTCTCAGCTCTCGATGATTTAGACATTAGAACCCCAATTGGTATTCCAACAACTATACAAACTAATGTAGAGACAGAAATGATAGCAACAGTTGCCATACAATTTTTCCACATTCCAAAATATCCAATAACCATAAAACAAACTATTGTTCCAATAACTAATTTAATACTTCTAGAACCAACCCAAGCTAATAAACCAAAGACACCAATTACTATAGGCCAAGGGCTGCTCACCAATATTTTTTCTAACCAAATTAAAAAATATAAAAGAGGATCAAAAAAACTTTCAATCCCTTCACCATATGCCCTTGAAAATTCCTTAAAACTTAAATCAATACCTTTTTTTAACTCTCTTAAAGCAGTACGATCCATAACTGGTATTTTATTTAAGAATTCCATAACGATAAACTTTTAAGTATCGAACCCGTCTTTAAACGGGTTCGATATTATTATATTTTAAAGTGCTTTTTTTATTTTTTTAGCAGCTGATTTTGAAACCCATTTACTCCACACTTTCTCTTGTGTTTTTAGGAATTCAATTGCAGCATCTGCACCTTCAGCTTGGTTTTCTCCCATCCAAACTAACATTCCATTCATAACTGGTCCTGGATAAACTCTCTTTTTAAGATAGTCCATTCCATCTTTTCCAGCAGTCTTTTTGAAATTGTCAGTAGCTATTGTGAAAACTTCAGATTTCACCCATGATGTTTTCTTTGGATCAGCACATTCTTGCTCAGGCTTAACTATACAGTTATCCCAATTATCTTTGCCGCCCCATTCACCCATATCAACAGCTTGCATATCATACTTTCCAATAATTGATGTTGGTGACCAATAGTAACCAAACCAGTTCTCTCCTCTTTCAGCAGCTTTAGCTATAGAACCATCTAAACCTGCAGCAGAACCAGTTTCTACAATTTTCCAACCTTTTGCTTCCATTCCCCATGCTCTAAAATGGTTTCTGTTACTTAATTCACAGTTCCATCCTGGAGGACATATGTGAAAACCACCTTTTGATGGATCTTCTGGGTGTGGAAAAAGATCAGGTCTTTCTAAAATTGCAGCAGCACTTGTAAGCTCTGGATGTTTTTTTAAAGTATGTGGCAGTACCCACCATCCTTCTCCTAAGCCTGTTATTGGAGCTAGATTGATTGAATGAAGTTTACCTTCATCAACAGCTTTATTTAAAGCAACTATAGCAGCATTTGCCCAAAATTCTGGGGCAACATCTGGCTCACCTTTTTCTTGCATAGACGTAAAAGTTGGCATTGTTGCACCTGGCACTAGCTCAACAGTACATCCGTATCCTTCTTCTAATATAACTTTATCTACTTCAGCCATAAAGTTTGCTGAAGCCCAGTTCATATTAGCAATTGAAATATTTCCACATTTTGCATTCGCAACTCCACTAAATGAAGTGAAACCAAGAATTACTAAAGCAGAAATAATTAATTTATTTATTCTCATTAAAAATCTCCATGGTTATTTTAATGTTAAATCAGAACATATTGAGATGTAAAAATCAATTAAGTTTCAACTAAAGGTTGAAACTATATTGTCCTTTATAAGTATTAAAATTGAGGTAATCTTAAACCATGAAACTAATTTCTTATAAAATTAAAATTGGTTTTACATTTAACTTAAACTGTCGAACTGTTTTTCAACAACTAATAATAAAAGAAAGATAACCTGAGTCATTTTTTTTTTAATTAATTATTTAATAGGAGGAAAATGAAAAAAAATTTAATAGATAGGTTAAACGAAGGCCCAATTTTGTGCGCAGAGGGATATCTTTTTGCAATGGAAAGAAGAGGATATTTGTCGGCTGGTGCATTTGTCCCGGAAGTTGTTTTGGAAAATCCAGAAGTAGTAAC
>ENA-OSEY01001713-OSEY01001713.1-marine-metagenome-genome-assembly--contig:-NODE-1713-length-14814-cov-4.122956_pt1 | contig 14814 bp, 15 predicted proteins | sample MGYA00248465_ERZ534230 | MGnify/ENA primary metagenome ERZ534230 (study PRJEB26409, sample SAMN06344110) | marine metagenome | isolation source: Sea water from surface | place: Atlantic Ocean:Southern...
TTAAAAATTACCAAGGTCCAAATGAAACAATTCTTACATCAAGAAGAGATATTTTTTTTTCATTATGCAAAAGTATTATTGGTCAACAAATAAGTGTTGCTGCTGCAAACTCAGTTTTTTTAAAGTTTAAAAAAAAATGTGATAATAAAATTAATCCTAAAACTGTATCAAAATTAAGTGCAACACAACTAAAAAGATGTGGTTTAAGTCGTCAAAAAGTTCTTGGGATTAAAAGTTTAGCAAAACAAATATTGAATAAATCCTTTAATCCAAAATTGATAAAAAATATGAGTGATGAGGAAGCTATAGATTATCTTTCTAATTTAAGACAAATAGGAAGATGGTCAGCAGAAATGATATTACTTTTTACTTATAATAGATCTGACATTTGGCCAGTGCAAGATATTGGTCTTTTGCGAGCGATTTCTAAAAATTATAATAAAAGATATTTGCCTCCAGAAAAATTTGTATCCTTACTCAAAAAAAGGTTTTCACCATATTGTTCAGTGGCAACTTGGTATTTGTGGAGAAGCATAGATCCTGAACCTATTCAGTACTAAACCCCTCAACGATTTGCATGTGCCTAATGGTAGTTTTTTTAGCTAAACTCCAACCAGCTTGATATTCTTTTGACTCATGGCATTTTAAAGCTTGTTCATAATTAGGAAACTCCCAAACTACAGTCCGTAAAAAATCATCACCATCAAAAGTTGTGTGTTTACCTCCTCTTACTAAAGGTATGCCCCCATAGTTTTGTATAATTGGTGTAACAGTCTCAGCATACTGTTTTAAATTTTCTTGATTATCTACTTTTGTATATAAACTTATCCAATACGCCTTCATGATTTCTCCTTTTTAAATAATTTTAATTATGATAATAAATTTCATGGCAGAGAAATTAATTATCAGTTTTAATGAATATACTAAAATTGTTGAAAAATTAGCAATACAAATTCACGAAAAATATAAACCTACAGTGTTAGTAGGCATTATGAGAGGAGCAGCGCCTATCATAGATATTCTATCTAGAATTTTAAAATTACCAATAGCTTATATAGTTATTCAAAGTTATTCAGGAAAAGGAATGGAAGATCAACAGGGTCAACTAATGTTTGCAAGAGAAATAAGTTCTTTAGCTAATAATGAAGATTTTAATAAAGTACTTTTGATTGATGATCTCTCTGATACTGGATTAACATTAAATAAAAGTATTGAATGGTTGAAAAACTATGGTCCAACCAAAGATTATATCAAAGAAGTAAAAACAGCTTGTTTATGGAAAAAAAAATCATCTAAATTCGAGCCTGATTTCTGCCCTATAAAGCTTGATTCAGATCCTTGGATTGTGCAGCCCACGGAGCACTACGAAGAATTGTCTATTGAAGAAATTATGAAAAAAAATAAATAAGGCCAGTTTGAACTGGCCTTATATAATCAGTTATTTATGCTACAGCAAAACTAACAACACTTAAAATTGCTATTACCCATATTGCTGGTGAAGTTGTTGAAAACTTTCCAGTAAATATCTTAATCAAAGCATAGGAAACAAAAGCCAAAGCTATACCATTGCTGATACTATAAGTTAAAGGCATGGATATCATTGCAAGGATAGCAGGAGCAGATTCTGAAATATCGTTCCATTCAATGTCAGTAATATTTCTTATGAAAAGAACAGATACAAAAAGTAAAGCTGCACCATCTATTTGTTTAGGTAAACTAGTCGCTAAAGGGGCAAAAAATATACACGCTAAAAATAGAATTCCAATAACCAGAGAAGTCATCCCAGTTTTTCCACCAGCTTTAACTCCAGCACCAGACTCTACATAACTTGTAACTGTCGTCGTTCCCATCATTGCACCTGCAACAGTACTTACACTATCTGATAACATTGCTTTATTGATATCTTGAACTTTACCATCTTTACCAACTTTACCCGCAACATTCGCAACAGATGTTAAAGTTCCAGCTGTGTCAAAAAAATCTATAAATAATAAAGTAAATATTACTGTAGACATTCCAGCAGTCATTGCAGCTGATAAATCAAATTCAAAAAGATAAGTCATTGGAGGTGGAGCGCTTGCGATACCATTAAATTTTGCAAGACCCGTAGCCCAAGCAATTATACTAAAAACCAAAATACCAATGATGATGTTACCTTTAACATTCATTTTGTCCAAAACAATTATTGCGATGAAAGTTGCACATCCTAATAAAACAAGTGGATCACTTAAGTTACCAAGCTGTACTAATGTAACAGGGTTATCAACAACAACCTCCATAATTTGAAGTCCAATAATTGCTAAAAATAAACCTATCCCAGCACCTATCCCTAACTTTAAGCTCTTTGGAATTGAGTTAATTAACCAAGCTCTTATTGGTGTTAGTGATATAATTAAGAACAATACTCCTGCAACTAATACAGCACCTAAAGCTTCTTGAGGTGAATATCCCATTCCAGCACAAACTCCAAAAGCCACGAACGCATTTATTCCCATTCCAGGAGCAAGTCCAATTGGCCAAGTTTTTCCATAGAGCGCCATGATAAAACAAGCTAACGCTGTTGCTAAGATAGTTGCAGTATAAACTGCACCAAAATCAAAGAAACCTTTTTCGGGTCCAGCAAATTCTCCCGATAATATGAAAGGATTTAAAAACATTATATAAGCCATTGTTAAAAAAGTTGTAGTTCCGGCTATTACTTCTGTTTTAAAATCAGTTTTATGTTTTTTATAATTAAAATACTTATCAAGCATATATCCTCCTAATGCTGCAAAAATATTTGATTCTAATAAGAAATACTTCCTTAAAATAATGTTTATTCACAAAATTCAACTTAGAAGTTTATATTTATGCCATAATTATCCTGTTAACTTCCAGTTATGAATAAAATAAAAATTATTTTAGTTTCTATTCTATTTTCAATTTTAGTAACAGGATGCCAAACTGTTCAACAAAAAACTGACGCGATTGTAAAAAAAGAAAATGAAAAATTGAGTAAATTTATAGGGAAGTCTTCCAGTGAACTTCAAATACAATTAGGTAAACCTGACGAAGATTTTAAGAATGCAGAAGGAAATTTAGAACTTATATATAACACAAAAAAATACTTAATTCCTTGTGAGAGAAGATTTGAAATAAATTCTGAAAATGTTGTTATAGGTTTTGTATCTAATGGATGTTTTTAAGGCATACTTGCGAGGACTTGCCTCGCAAGTAAGGTTTTACTTATTTAATTTCTATAAGTCTTTTTTTCTTATGATCTGGTAAAATTCTTTCACAAGCTACAGTCAAAAGACCATCTTTTAACTCAGCTCCATTTACTTTTACATCATCTGCAATAGTAAATGATCTAGCGAATTGTCTTTGTGAAATACCTCTGTGAATTACTTCACCGTCATCATTTTTGTTTTCAGACTTATTAACTTGTTTTGTTCTTACAGTTAATAAATTATCTTCAAACTCAACTTCAACATCATCTTTGTTAAAACCAGCAAGTGCAACTTCTATAGCGTAGTTGTCTTTACCTGTTTTTCTTATGTTATATGGCGGATAATTTGACTGCATTGTCAAACCTCCGTTGCCTAACATATTTTCAAATTGGTCAAACATATCGTCAAAACCAATTGAAAAAGGTCTTAATGAGTTGAATATAGATAGATCCTTACTTGTCATATATCCTCCTTTATTTAAGCAAGTTTATTTTGAAAGTCCCATTAGGCGACTAACAATACTTATCTGGGAATTATTTAAATTTTTTCAAGATACAAAATTAAATTTTTTTTGAAATTTTAAGTGCAAATGCATAATCAAATGCTATTTCCTCTATAGCACCATCTCTTCCAGATTTTCCACCATGTCCAGCATTCATTTCAGTTTTAAGTAAAAGAAGATTATTATCAGTTTTATAATCTCTAAGTTTTGCAGTAAACTTTGTAGGCTCATCAAATAAAACTCGATTATCACTCAAACTTGTTGTGATCAAAATATGAGGATAATCCATTTTTCTTATATTTTGATAAGGGGCATAGGAAAAGATGTAATCAAAATGTTCTTTGTTATCTTGAGCATTTCCGAATTCATCAAATTCCCCTATTGTTAAGGGGAGTGAGTGATCTAAGTTTGTAGTTAATGAATCTACGAACGGGACCGCCATTATCATACCTAAAAATAATTCAGGTTCTTTATTTACAACTGCTCCCATTAATAGACCTCCAGCAGAACCACCCATTCCAATTATTTTTGACTTGGAAGTGTATTTTTTATTTATCAAAAATTTTGCAACTGCAATATAATCTTCAAATGTATTTTTTTTGTTAAGGAGTTTTCCTTCTTTCCACCATTTCATTCCTTTTTCCATTCCACCTCTTATATGTGCTGTTACCCAAATAATGTCTCTATCGATTAGACTAAATTTAGTTGATGAAAAATCGGGTGACATTGAACTTCCGTAAGATCCATACCCGTATAAAAGTAAATTAGCGGATCCATCTATATTTGTTTTTTTGTGCCTGGTTAAAGTTATTGGAACCAACCTTCCATCATGGGAAGAACATTCTAATCTTTCAACAATATAATCATCAGGATTATGACCAGATGGAATCTCTTGTTCTTTTACTAATTTTTTTTCTTTTGTTTTAAGATTATACAAATAAGTTTTTCCAGGAGTTTTTGGAGATGAGTAAGACAAATATACTAAGTCAGTATTTTTATCTCGTTGAATAAGTGAGACACCAGGAACAATAACTTTTTCATCAGAAAAATTAAGTTCCTCTTCAATTTCAGAATTTATATTTTTTACAAATAATTTCCCTAAGGCGTTTGATTTTTCAGCTCTGATGACCCAGTTATCTAGAAAAATTAAACCACCAATTAAAACCTCATTTTTTGGTGCTATATAGATCTCCCAACTTTGATTTAATAAATCTTTACATCTTTCAATTTTAAAATCCTCTGCATTTTCATTTGTATGACAATAAAAATAATTATCCCAGGAGTTTAATGAATAAATGATGCCTTTTTTTCTTTTCTTAATTAATTTTGGATTTGGTTTTTTTTCATTGACTGAAAAGAAATATTGTTCAGATGTATTATGATCAGAAGTGGTAATAAAAAAATACTTTTCATCGGCGCTTAAATTAATTCCAACTGTGAAAGCGTCACTTTTTTCCTCAAAAATGAGCTCATCATCTTTTGTTTTTGTTCCAAGCCTATGTCTAAAAATTTTTCTAGGTCTATGAAATTCATCAAGCTTTGAATAAAAAAAATATTTGTCATCTAAACTAAAAGTAATACTTCCACTAGTCTCTTCGATTTTTTCTGTAACTAATTTTCCGGATGTGATATCTCTTATATATATTGTAAAATATTCAGAACCTTTTAAATCTAATGAGTAACCCAAGTATTGATCGTTGTTGCTTACTTCTAAATCGCCAATGCCAAAATACTCTGTTTTTAATTTTTCTTTTTCTTTATCTCCGTTCCAAATTTCTTCTATTTCATTTGAATTAATTTTTTTTCTTAGTTTTATAGAATAATTTCCTTCAGCGGTTGTTTTTGTCCAATATTCATATTGTTTATCTTTAAATGGTAATGACTCATCATCTAATTTAATTCTACCCTTAATTTCATTGAACAATTCTTTTTGACATTTTTTTGTATCTTTTAAATTATGTTCTGTATAAGAATTTTCTTCTTCAAGATACTTTCTTACATCGGGTAATAACTTTGAGCTATCTTTCAAAACTTCCAAAATGTTTTCTTGATGAACCCAGCTATAATTATCTTCCCAGGTTACATTGTGACAAGATTTTAACTCTGGTTTTTTTTTAAGTTGTGGTATTTTCATTTTGATACAAATATATGAATATAATAATTTATACAGTAGTTATATTAGCTATTTTTTATTTGCTCTTAAGATTTATTAGTAATGTTTCATCAAAAAAATTATCAAAAGGTCTTAGGATTTTAATAATTATTGGGTTGATAGTTCTTGCCATACTATTTGCAGTAGCAGGGAGATTTATATTAACTTTACCCCTTACATTAGCAAGTCTAGCATTGTTGAAGTTAAAAGGTTTATCAATTTTTCAACTAATATCACTTTATAGATTAATACAAACTCTAAGAAAGTCTGGAAGGTTCTCTTTCAATCAAAAAAATTTTAACAACCAATCTTCAATATCTGTCTCAGAAGCATATAAAATTCTAAATCTAGATATGGACAAAAAAATTACCAAGGAAGATGTAAATAAGGCTTACGTTAAAATACAAAAAAAAATACACCCAGATGTTTCACCTGAGACCTCAAGATTATCTTCAATTGTAAATGAGGCTAAAGATATTGTTTTGAATGATATTTCTTAATTAATGATTTCAATAACTTTATCAAATATTTTTTGAGGATTAATTTTATCTTTTCCAAGGGTATTATGGGTTACGGTATTTTCACCGTCAGGAATTATTGGGAACATTCTAGAGCTGTAACTTCCATAGATTAAAGGAGTATCTGCCATTAAAGTTATTGTTTTGATACCTATAGCAGCAGACAAATGACTAAAACTTGAGTCATTACAAATTGAAATGTCACAATTTTTTATTATTGGCAGTGTTTCTCTAATTGAAAAATTATCTAACGGAACACAAAACCTTTTAAATTTTGAAGATAGAATTTCATTTAGTATTATTTGTTCATCATAATTTTTTCCAGTAGCAAGAAAAAATTTGCTTTTCTTAACTTTCAATATTTTATCGATTACACTGAGAAATGTTTTTGAGGGAATTCTTTTAGTTGGTCCGGAACCACCTATCCCTAAAAGTATATTTAATTCATCTTTTTTTATTTCATATTTTTTAAAAGTTTCTAAAACTACATCATTATCTATCTGAATTTCAGGATCTTGATTAATTTCTAAATTAAGTTTTTCTTTAATAAATTTTTTTGGAGCATTTGTTATATGTTGCTCTGTTTTTTTAAACAAAGGGTATTGATAAATTTCAGGAATTCTTAAAAATCTTGCTATTAAATTAAATCGTAAGGATGAGTTAAATATAAAAATTTTATCAAAATTATATTTTTTTAAATCTTTTATTAAATTCAAACTTCCAAAAAAACCACTATGTTTTAATTTATTTTTACCATCTCTTTCTAATGTAATTATCTTATCAATATAATCAGTTTGATATAAATACTGATCTGCTTTGGAACTTTCTTTAACAAGTAAACTTATAGGTGAACTAAATTTTTCAGATATTGCTTTAATAAAAGGTAAAAAAATTACAGTATCGCCAATACCCATTCTATTTTGAATTGCTAAAATTTTCATATGGTATTTATAAACTTTACTAGGTATATTTTTTATATAAATTTTTAATATGACAAAAATAAGTGGAATATATGCAGCATCAATGTCAGTTTTAAACTCTGATTTAAGCCTAAATGTTGAGAAAACAATATTACATGCAGAAAAACTGATAGATCAGGGTTGTCATGGAACTGCAATTTTTGGAAGCACAGGCCAAGCCCAATTAATTTCAATATCTGAAAAAATAAAATTATTAAATGTTCTTTCAGAAAGTAAATATAAAGACAAGCATGTAATTGGCACAGGTTTAAACTCACTTAACGAAACAATTAATTTTATGAAGATAGCAGTTTCTCTAAATTTTAAAAAATTTTTAATTATGCCACCTGCTTATTATAATTACCAAGACTCAGATGTAATGAATTTTTACTCAAAAATTATTGATACTATTCCACAGTCTCAAATTATACTTTATAATTTTGAAAAATTATGTGGTTATAAATTTAGTATTAAATGTGTAGAAAATCTTGTAAAAAAATTTCCAGAACAAATTGTCGGAGTAAAAGATAGTTCATATAATTTATTTGAAAATTTAAGTATAGAAAATTTCTCAGTTATGCCTGGGTCTGAGTCAAAATTATTAAAAGGATTAGAAAAAGGTTGCTCTGGTATAATAACTGCCACCTGTAATGCCACCGCTCAACTGGCAAGAAAAGTTTATGATGATTATCAAAATGACAAAGAACAATCGTTAAATCAAAAATTAATTGATGTTAGAAACAGTTTTGAAAAATATAATTTAATTTCAGCTCTTCATACTTTGTTTTCAATATATGATAAAATTTATGAGAATCTTTTGCCACCTTTAAGTCTTTTAAATGACACTGATAAGAAAAATCTAATGCAAAATTTGAAAGATCTTAACTTTGAAACTAAATCACAATTAGCAGCATAGAATGTACTTAGCAAGATTTCTCAACAAAGTTTTCAAAAAAGGTGGTTTTATTTTAACAGACGCAAACTCAAAAGATTTCATTATTGGTCAACCTAATGAAAATCCAATTAAATTAAAAATCCATAACAAAAATCTACATTATAAATTATTATTTCATCCAGATCTTTATTTTGGAGAAGCATATACAGATGGAGATATAACAATTGAAAACGGAACGTTGACAGATTTTCTCGATTTAGCATTGATGAATATTGGAAGAGGGGAATTAAATATATTTAGTTATCTAATTAATAGATTGAGAGGATCGTACAGATATTTAACTAATTTTAATTTTATAAAAAAATCAAAAATGAATGTATCTCACCACTATGACATTAAAGATGAGCTTTATGATTTATTTTTGGATCCCAAAAGACAATACTCTTGTGCGTATTTTAAAAATGAAAATGATAGTCTTGAAACTGCTCAAAATAATAAAATTCAACATATAATTAAAAAACTGAATATCCAAGCTGATCAAAAGGTTCTTGATATAGGGTGTGGATGGGGATCACTAGCGATTGATATTGCAAAAAGTACTAAGTGTGAAGTGACAGGAATAACCTTATCAGAAAATCAATTAAATTATTGTAATAAAAAAGCCAAAGAATTGAATTTAGAAAACCAAGTAAAATTTAAATTAATGGATTATAGAGAATTAGATGAAAAATTTGATAGAATTGTAAGTGTGGGAATGTTTGAACATGTTGGCAGAAAATTTTATAAAAAATTTTTTAATCAAATTGAAAAAATGCTGAAAGATGATGGTGTCTCATTAATACACACTATTGGATCTGTAAATCCTCCTAGAGACCCTCATCCTTGGATTACAAAATATATTTTTCCTGGAGGTTACACTCCTAGTTTGAGTGAAGTAACTAATCCAATTGAAAAAGCTGGTTTAATTGTTACTGATATTGAAGTTTTGAGACTTCATTATGCGCACACTCTAAGGCATTGGAAAGAGAATTGTTTAAAAAATAAAGATAAAATAATCCAAATGTTTGATGAAAAATTTTTTAGAATGTGGGAATTTTATCTTGCTGGTTGTGAAATGGCATTTAAGTGGGGAGATCAAGTTGTATACCAATTTCAACTTACTAAAAATTATAGATCTACCCCAGTGACTAGGGACTATATTTATCAATAAATTATTGATAGAATCAGAAATCCTCTGAAATGAAAAAAAAACGCAAAAAATCAAAAAAGATTAAGAGAGTAAAAAAAAAAGTTAAAGTTCTTAAAGTTTATAAAAAAATTAGAAAAACAAAAAAAAAGATAAAAAAATCTAAAAAAAGAAAAAAAAGAGTCAAAAAATTAGTTAGAGCTGATTATCAGACAAATACAAAGAAACCACAAAAAGAAAGTATAATTTTAAAACTCGTAAAACTTCAATTATCTCTTAAGCCTGAATTTAATTTTAAACTAAATTTTAATTTAGAAAAACATATTCAAGGCTTTTTTGATAAAATTTCAGAAAGTATTTCAAGTTACAAAATTTTAAAACGTGATGAAAAAAGAAGATTAAAAATTGAAAAAATTGAAAAAGAAAGAGAGGCAAAAATTGAGTTGGCAAATCAAAAAAAGGAGCAAGAGGCCCTCAAATTAAAACTAAAAGAACAGACATTAAAAGAAGAGGCAAAGTTAGAAAAGCAACGAACAAAAGATATCAAATTATTTTTGAGAAAAGAACAAGCCTTACTTAGAATTGAACAGGCAGAAAAACAGAAACAATTTTTAAAGCAGCTACGATTAGATAAACAAATTGAAAAATTTAGAATTAGAGAGGTTAAAGAACTTGAAAAACTTGAAAAAATTTCTCTTAAGGAAAAAAGAGAGGATTATGCTGGATTACAAGAAAGAATTGATAAACTAAAAGAAAAATATCGATTACTCAGAGATCAAAAAATAAAAGAGAGAGTTGAGGCGCTAGGTGTTAAACTCCAAGGTGATGAGGATAGAGAAACTTTATTAGAAAAAGAAAAAGAGTATACATTAGCTAGGCAAAAAATTGAGTTTGCCCTAGAAAGCTTTTACAGAAGTGCAAGTAGTTTAGTATTCCAATTGAATAAAAGACATATCACTCGAGATATGTCTATATTTAGATGTATCGATCGAAGATTTGAAACTGGAGAGGTTTTTATAAAATGGGATGAGTCGCAAGATGATGAATGGTTATTGCTTATTTATATTAAAAATAATTCTCCTGATGAAGGAATTGTAATTGAGGATAAAACAAATCCTGAAAAAAATCTTTCTCATGAATTTAGAAATGTAGATATCTTTAAAGCTTCAGACACCATGGTAGACTCTTTAACGCAACTCATTGCTAGAAAAAGAGCCAAAAATAATAATTAAATATTCATATTTAATTAGGTATTATAATTTATGATTTTAGGTTCTATTTTTTTAATAATTTTATATTTGATATTTAGATATATCATTGCTTGGATTACTTATTATAATAATCTAGACCCCAGACTCGGAGACAGCACTTGGAGATTTACTTATGACTATCCGGTGATTGGTGAAAGAGATATTTCTGATTTAGATGATAAAGATTTTGTAAGACTTAGAAGAAAAAAAAACAAGATTGTTTTATTTATGTATTCAATTGTTTTAATAATGTTTATATCTTCTATGTCTTTACTAAGTAAATTTTTATTATTTTTTTTTAATTAATTTTTTAACTGTTTTTTATTTTTAATATATAGAAAAAAAGCTATCAACTCGTAAACAAGAGAAAATATATTAAAGATAATTGGTAATTTAAAAAAATTATAAAGAAATTTATATTTTGGCATTTTTTTCCATAACAACAAAAAAGCTGCTGCACCACCTAAAATTTTTTCACCATCTTTTACATGAAGTCTTCTTAAAAGTTGTTTACTGTCTTTTGAGGTTTCTTCTTCTGCTAATTTATTATTTGTGATATCAATCCAATCAATTTCTTCAATTTTTTCTTTTTTGTATAGATCAATTTCAGCCTTACAAATCTTACAAGAATTATTAAAATATACTTTCATAATAAATCAATTAATTACTAATTTTTTTGATAAAGTACATGCGTAAAATACTCTAGTTGAAAATTTTAAGAAACAATCTATGTAAATATGCTATGACTAATTTCTTTGAGAAATCAGATTTATCTAGAAATGAGGCTGAAAATATTATTTCTGATACTTTGCAAAAATGTGATGATGGTGAATTGTACTTAGAAAACTCTAAATCTGAATCGATTTTATTAGATGATAATAAAATAAAAAATTCAAGTTACAGCTCTGATTTAGGATTTGGTTTTAGAGCAATTTCAGGCGAAATTGTAGCCTACTCACATTCAAATGAAATTTCAAAAGACTCATTAAAACAATCTTCCGAAAACCTCAAATCAACCCTGAAATCAGTTAAAGGCAATTATAATCATGAAATTCCTAAATCTAATAAAAAATATTATGACAATATAAATCCTATCGAACAAAAATCACTAAATGAAAAAATAAAAATACTTAATGATGTTAACAAATATATTCGATCAAAAAACAATAATGTTAAACAAGTAACTGCAAATTTCTTAGGGGAACAAAAATCTATCGAAATAATTAGATCTGGAGGTGAGTCATTGTCTGATATTCGCCCATTGATAAGATTTAATGTATCTGTGATGCTTGAAAAGAATGGAAGAAAAGAAACTGGCGTATATGGAATTGGTGGACGACAATCATACGACTCTTATTTAAAAGAGGACAATTGGAAAAATGTTTGTGATGAAGCTTTGAGAATTGCATCGGTAAATTTAGAGAGCAAACCAGCTCCAGCTGGTGAAATGAAAGTTGTACTAGGACCAGGTTGGCCAGCAATTTTAATTCATGAGGCTGTGGGTCATGGTTTAGAAGGGGATTTTAATAGAAAAAAAACTTCAGCATTTCATAATTTAATGGGTCAAAAAGTTGCAAGTGAGGGAGTTACAATCGTCGACGATGGTACCATTGATAACAGAAGAGGTAGTCTTACTATTGATGATGAAGGAACTCCAACAGAAAAAACAGTCTTAATTGAAAATGGAATATTAAAGAACTTTATGCAAGACCGATTAAATGCACGTTTAATGAATACCAGATCTACTGGTAGCGGAAGAAGAGAAAATTATAGACACATTGTTTTACCAAGAATGAGAAATACAATGATGTTAAGTGGAAAACAAACTCAAGATGAAATGATTAAGGCTGTAGACAAAGGTATTTTTGCAGTTAGTTTTGGAGGTGGACAGGTTGATATTACCTCTGGAAAATTTGTATTTAATTGCACAGAAGCTTATGAGATAATTAATGGCAAGATCGGATCTCCAATTAAGGGCGCAACATTAATAGGTGATGGACCTTCAATTTTGAAAGAAGTTTCAATGGTAGGGAATGACATGATGCTTGATCCTGGGATAGGAACATGTGGTAAAGCTGGTCAAGGAGTTCCAGTGGGTGTTGCCCAACCATCAATTTTGATAAACAAGATGACTGTTGGTGGAACAAAGCTTTAAATGGTTAAAGATCAAGTATTTTTAGAAAAAAAAGCCTCATATTGTTTAGATTTAGCAAAAAAATTAGGAGCTACAGAAGCAAGTGTAATTGTGAGCAATTCTATTTCTGAAACTGTAAATTTTAGAAATAAAAAATTAGACGAATCTAACAGGTCAGACAATCTAAGTATTGATATAACAACCTATGTTGGTAAAAAAAAATCATCCATATCATCCTCAAATTTATTAAACGAAAATTTAAATATTTTGTTAGAAAAATGTATTGAAACAACAAAAAATACTCCTGAAGATGAATTTAATTCCCTTCCAGATAGGGATTTATTAGCTAAAGAAGTAAAAGATTTAAATTTATATGATGATACTAATTTAAAAAATGATCATAAAATAGATTATCTCAAAAAATTAGAGGCTTCTGCCGCATTTAATAAAAAAATTATTAACACTGAGTCTAGTTTCACTCAAAATAAATCAAATTTTATTTTGGCTAATAGTGAGGGTTTTTGTGATGGTTATAAAACATCTTCATTTACAGCATCAAGTGTTACTGTTGCTAAGGATGAAAATAGCATGGAAAGAGACTATGAATACTCAAGTAAATGTCATCTTGAAGACTTGGAAGACGCAGAAAAATTAGGTAAATTAGCTGCAGATCAAACTATAAGAAAATTAAGTCCAAAAAAAATTGGTAGTGAAAAAATTTCGATAATTTTTGATAAAAGAATTGCAAAAGGAATGCTCAGTGCTTTTGCAAGCGCCATTTCCTCTTCAGCAATTAGTAGAGGGACATCATTTTTGAAAGACAAAATAAATCAAAAAATATTTGCAGATAGTATCAATGTATTTGATAAACCAGATATTTTAAAAGGATTAGGTTCAAGAAGTTTTGATAACGAAGGAGTAAAGACTGATACACTAAAATTAGTGGATAATGGAATCTTAAAAAATTACCTTATAGATACTTACAATGGAAAAAAATTAAGTCTTAAATCCAATGGAAGATGTGGAGGAGCAAGTAATCTTTATTTTGAAAATGGTAGAATGGGTTATAAAGATTTATTGAATTCTAGCTCCAAAAGTCTTTACATTACAGAAACCATAGGTCATGGAAGTAATATTGTGACTGGTGATTATTCAGTAGGTGCAACGGGATTTTTAGTTGAAAATGGAGAATTTAAATATCCAATTAATGAAATTACAATCGCTGGTAATTTTAAGGATATGTTTCAAAATATTACTTTAGCAAATGATTTAGATTTTAAATATTCAACTAATTCACCAACCATGATGATTGAGGGGATGGTTGTAGCAGGTAAATGAGTAAATTTTGTGTAATTGGCTCAGGTATATCTGGCGCTACAATTGCAAATCTTTTAAGTAAAAAACACTCAGTAATATTATTTGATAAAGCGAGAGGACCAGGAGGCCGTGCATCTTTTAAAAGAATAAAAGGTAAAACAGGCTTTGATCATGGTACTCAATATATTTCTCCAAAAACTAAAGAATTTAAAAGATTTATAAATAATTTAATTAAAAAAAAGGTCTTAAAAGTTTGGGGTGGAAAACATATTTTTCTTAATTCTAAGAAAAAAGAGGATAAAAAACATATCAAGATAATTGGTAGAAGTGGAAATAATGATATTAGCAAGTATTTGTTAAAAAAAATTAACTGCAATTATCAATGTGAGCTGAAGAAAATTTATTTTAAAAATAAATTATGGCACTTATTATTTAATGATGGAAAATTAAGATCCTTTCAAGGCATTATTTTAACTTGTCCTTTTCCACAACTAAAAAAACTTTCAAAAAAATTCATTAAAAATTCTTTTTTAGATAAGTCCATAAAAATGGACGCAAATATTACAACTATGATTGCTATAAAAAAAAATGATAGTTCAAACAGTAGTTACTTTTTTGAGGATCCTGTTCTGGGTTGGGCGGGAAATGAAAATTCAAAAAAAAGATTTAAATCAAAACATGATTTATGGACT